>JAESFG010000023.1_pt1 | contig 85403 bp, 71 predicted proteins | sample 9269371 | NCBI WGS metagenome assembly JAESFG01 (sample SAMN14506227, study PRJNA617093) | algae metagenome | isolation source: Aetokthonos hydrillicola CCALA 1050 (B3-Florida) and co-occurring... | place: USA: South Carolina | collected 2013-01-01
CTCGGCTATCGGCCGCCGGCACCAGAGACAATCTTGCCGCCAGCATCCGGCCTCGCCTACGCTGCGCTCCGGCCAGTCCAGATGCTGGCCGACAGCCGCCGGGTTCTAACTTAATTCCTGGTATCGCGGCGAGGGGCAGGCCAATTACGGTCGGGTTCATAGCACGCTCCGCGTCGACCGAGTCGCCACTCCGGCGACGGTCGTGCGTGATCTCGAAAGCGCCGTGCAGGCGACCGGCCCCGACGATACCGTTCTATTCTTTTACGCGGGCCACGGCGCCCGATCGGACGACGGTCGATTCTTCATGACGACCACCGAGAGCGATCCAGATCGCCTCGCGGAGACGGGGATCAGTTGGGATGCGATCACCGGCGTGCTTGCGAAGGCGCGCGGTCGCGTGATCGTCATCATCGATGCCTGCCATTCTGGCGAAACCGGAAAGACGACGACGAACGACGAAGCGGTGTCTTCACTTGCGGCGGCGGGGTCTCCGATGGTCATCCTGGCCGCCTCGAAAGGGCGCCAGCTCAGTGAAGAACTGCCGGGACGCGGTGGCGGGATCTTCACGCAGACCCTCGCGCGACTGCTCGGGAGCGGACGGGCGGAGGCGGACACCGATCGCGACGGTGTGCTGGAAATCAGCGAAATCTACGCCGGCGTGAAGCAGACGGTGCAGTCATTGACGGAGGGGCGGCAGACGCCCTGGCTGGTCCGCCGCAACATCGTCGGTGACGCGCCACTGTTCTGACGCGCCACCGGATCTGGTTCATTACGCGGCACGCTTGCTCGTCTGCTGACCGTCCGTCCGCAGAGCGGCGAAGAACCGGTCGACGGCGCCGGCGAGGGCCTTCGCCTGGTTGGTCAGGGCGTCGGAAGCCGTGAGCACGGTCGTCGATGCCTTCTTCGTTTCGCCGATTGCCGTCGCCACTTCCGCAACGCCATCCGCCAGCTGATTGGTGCTGTGCGACGCCGTCTGCATGGTGGTCGAGATCTCGCGCGTGGCCGCGGTTTGCTGCTCGACAGCCGCAGCGATCGAGACGGACACGCGGTTGATCTCGGCAGTCATCCCGGCGATCTCGCGGATACCTTCAACGGCACGACCGGTGGAGGCCTGGATGCCCGTGACCTGCTCGGCGATCTGGCCGGTCGCCTTGGCGGTCTGCTCGGCGAGCGCCTTGACCTCGGCCGCCACGACTGCAAACCCGCGACCGGCCTCGCCGGCACGCGCCGCTTCGATCGTCGCGTTGAGCGCCAGGAGGTTGGTCTGGCCGGCGATCGACTGGATGAGTTCGACCACGGAGCCGATCTTCTGGCCGGCATCGGCCAGGCTGGCGATCTCGCTCGCGGACTGCTCCGTCTTTTGCGAAGCCTCGCCGATGACCCGTGACGCCTGGTCGATCTGCCCTGCGATCTCTTGGATGGAAGCCGCGAGTTCTTCTGCCGCAGATGCAACGGTGCGAACGCTCGACGAGGTCTCGGCGGACGCGGCATTGGTGGTATCGACCCGTGTAGAAGCCTGACTGGCCACGGCAGACAAGCTGGTCGCCGTCACGCCCATGTCGCGGGTCTTCTCATTCAGTGTCGTGATGATCCCATCGACAGCAGAACGGAACTCGGCGATGGCGTCCTCGGTGGCGCGCTGACGAGCTGCCTTCTGGGCCGCCTCAGCCGCCGCCTGTGCTTCCATCGCCATGCGGGCGAGTGCGTTGTCGCGAAAGACGGCAACCGCGGCGACCATCGCGCCGATCTCGTCGCGGCGGTCCTGACCTTCGAGTGAGATCTCGGTGTTCCCGTTGGCAAGGTCACGCATCCGCGCCGTCAGCGTGCCGATCGGCATGGCGATCGAGCGCGGGATGAAGAAGGCGAGAACGATGCCGATCAGCGCGCCGATGGCCGTTACGATAAGCGCATACAAGAACGATGAATCGATCGCCACCATTGCGTCGGCTTTGTTCTCCTTCATCGCAGCGGCGGCGCTCGCGTTCATGGCCGTCGCCTTATCGATGATTTCACCGCCAATCCGGTCGAGCGTGCGATCGCGGACAGTATTGCGGGTCTCGATGACCGTCTTCACCCGATCGAGATGACCGGCCCAGGTGTCGAGCTTTGCGCCGAGGCTCTTGACGACCGCGCCCTGACCGGACGCCTCCAGCTGAGACGAGATGCCGGCCAGTTCCTTGCGTGCCTCTTCCAGCTCGCGAAAGGCTGCCCGAACATCGTCGTCGGCATTCGTGCGGAGAAACCTCTCGGCGGCGAACCGCGCCAGTAGAACGTGTTCCTGAACCCCCCCGAGCGCAGCAGCCAGTGCCAGTTTCCCGCCGTAGAACAGCGACTCGCGGAGCTGGGTGACCTCGTCACGGATCTCGGGACCGACCTTGTCCAGGCCGTTTCGGACGACGCCGTGTCGCTCTTCCATCAAAGAGACTATGCGGGAGAGGCCTTCACTATACTGAGCGAGGCTCGCCTTCACGGCGGTCAATTGATCACGTCGATCAGACGCCGACATGACGGCTTCGGCGCGGCGCACCTCGTCACTAAGGATCGTCAATTCTTTACGGCCTGCATCGAGATCCTCCGGCTTGTGATAGGAGAGCCATTCTCGAATCTCGAGCTGAACGCTCTTGATGCCGTCCTGGATATCGGCAGCCAGGCTTGCCTCCTCGGAAACGTGGATCATCGCGTCGACCTCAGCCGACGTCGTACGAAGTCCATAGAGACTTGTGGCGGTTGCAGCGCCCATCAGTGCGCCGACCGCCACGATTCCCATAGCGATCTTGTGTTGTATACGAATGTCCTGAAACTTCATCATCTGCCCCTCCACCGAGGACCACCAATCCCCCACTCAACTCACAGTGGACTGAACATGGTTAAAAAATATATCTGATCCTACCGCTCGGATAATTGCACAAGTCAATCTGCCGTCTGTTTATCCGCCAAGTGATCTTCAGCTTTTTGTCTGAATTGCTTCGGCGATGGGGACTGTCAGTTCGTAGGTGAAACCCGTAGGTCTGAACGCGATCCGGGGCTCGTGATCTGCGTCGCGGCCGATGGCGTGGAGGAGCCGAAGACCGAAACCGCGCTTGGACGGCGGCGTAACGATCGGACCGCCGGTCTCGCGCCAGCGCAATGTCAACCGCTCTTCTTTCAGACTCCAGACGATATTGACGCGTCCGCGCGGGACTGCGAGGGCGCCATGCTTGGTCGCGTTGGTGGCGAGTTCGTGGATAACGAGCGCCAGGTTCGTTCCCCAACTCGGATTGAGGAAAACTTCAGGGCCGCGACACCGGTAGGCCGATCCGAAGGGCTCCATCGCTTTGTCGATCAACAGCCGCATCGAGGATCCTCGCCAGCCGGCATCGGACAGGAGATCGGTGGCCGTCGCGAGGGCCGTCAAGCGGCCATTGAGAGTCGTCCGGGCGTTGGCGAGGTCAGTGCCGATCAGTGTCTGGTTGACGGTGGCCGAGGCGATGGCGAGGAGATTCTTGGTGCGGTGCTGCAGTTCGCGCAGCAGTAACGTCTTTGTTTCTTCGGCCGCGCGCTGCTCGGCAGAGGCTACAACCATAACGTCGTAGACAGATTGAAACTCGGCGATCGGGACGGCTTGCTGCGTGATCGGCCGGCCGGATCCGAGCGCGGCCGCTGCCGACTTGAGGCGGGCCACCTGCATGGCGAGTAGACGCGATTGTCGAAGCGCCACACCGACGGCGAGGCCGAGGAGTACGGCAGAGCCGCCCGCGAACGCCAACCAGGCGCGCCGTAGCGGAGCGCTCGCTTCGCTGCGGGGGACAGCGACGGCGACCAGCCAATCGTGCTTCGTGCGACGATAGGCGCGCAGAATGGCCGTGCCGTCGACGCTCGTTTCCCAGTTTATCCCGCTCGGCCCTACGGAGCTCAGGCGCAGGGCGGTCGGCAGTTCGGTTCCGACGAAGCGTTCGATATCGTGCGAGCGTGCGATGAAGCGGCCCTTCGCATCGGTGATCCCCCAGCGCCACTGCTCGGGGCGGCGCAGCGAGGCATCGGCGACGGCGGCGATGTGGGAATAGGTGAGTGACGCGCTCATCAGCCAGAGTTTGTCCCCGGCTTGCCAGGGCACCGTGACGAGGATCACCGGTTTGCGCCTCACCGAACCGACCAGAAGGTCGGACACGACGACCGACGATGCGGTTGCCGCCATCTCGAGATGTTCCGGGTGGCTCGACCGCGCGTCGAGCGAGGTGCTCCACGGCACGCCGGCATTTAGCACTTGCCGGCCCGTCTCGTCGTGGATGACGAGGTTCACGCCCGACGGCACGATTGATCGCTGGGCGGCGGCGTGGATCACCGCGAGGTCCGGTTGCTCGGTCAGCATGGCCGCGAGCGTCGTCACGAGATCGGCGGCGCGCTTGATCTCGTCGTCGAGGGTGTCGGCCAAATAAGCCGCGTCCTTTGCCGCTTCCTGCTCGATGCGCGCAACTTCGCCCGTCGACACGGCGTAGATGCCCGTTGCGACCAGTAGGAGCAATGGCGCGAGCAGCCCGAGTGACAGGCGGAGCAGGTGCTCGCGAAAATCAGTCGTTCGGCCGCTCAGCATCGCGGTTGGCATCCGTCGCCTCACCGGCGCGTGTGCCGGGGTTCCTTCCGTTTCCACGGCAGGCGGCTATGGTCAACGGCTACTACGATGCCGATGTCGCCGGCGGACGCGCCAGCCGGCGCGGCGCAACGCCAGCATGATCGCGGCCCACGTGGTTTGGGAATAGACTCCTCGATGGGGTCGCGACCGGACTTGCACGTCGTCGGAAGGCGCGCAGCTCACATCGCCCGCGGCGATGGTCAGTCGATCTTGATGTACCTGCGGGCCGCGTCGGCGGTCTCCTCGACGGTGAGAAACTTGCCCTCTTCGCCTTCGTAAATGACGCCCCCCGTCAGGCGCGCGATCGCAGCCGAAAAAGCACATGCGACACCAAACTCGAGCATGTCGCTGGCCCAACGGAAGCTGACCACAGTGTCGAGCGCCGGGTCGACGCCTTCCAATTCGAGTTCCTCGATCATGTCCGCTGCTTTCTCGACGTAAACTTCGCAGCCTGTTTCCTCGGCGTCCTCGCCCGTCCGTAATGTCATGGGCAAGTATCCGCTTTGCTGGGCGAGGTTCACATCGGTCGTCGCGACATGCAGATCGACGCCCAACGACTGAACGGCATGTTCAATGGCGGCCAGCTCCGGAAGTGGGCTCTTCAGGAACACCTGCATTTCCATGGACATGGCGCGCCGCCCAACCAAGAAATTGTTAGACTACAGACTATATGGCGGAGGTTCGCGTGTGCAATCGACCGGAGGTTGGGAAGGTCCATTGGATCAGCGCCGTGTCTGATCAACGTCCATCAACCGGCATGGCGGCGTGACTGGCGAGGGCGCTGCATCTTCTCGAGCTTTTCGAGCGCGTGACGGATGCGCTCGGGCATCGGCTCGTGGACCTCGGTAAACTGCTTTTTCAACTCGATGCCAAAGCGCTCGAGCGCCAGCCGACCACCTAATTGATTCACTATCAAACCCCCGCAAACCCGCCGTGAAACGCCGAACAGGCGGTTTCGGTTCCACGGTCTCCACGCAACCGCTCCGATGCGGCCGTGAGAAACGAGGGGGTGCATTAACCGTGTCTCGCTGGGCTTCTCAATCAGTCTAGCGTCCATCTTGACCGCAGCGAGCCGCAATCGGCCTTTTGTGCCGTCGCTCAGACGTCTGATCGGCGGGAACAACCGACCGGTCGCGGCGTTCCGAGGCATGACCCAACCGACCACCCAAGCGCTCGCGCGAAGGACTGTCATCGCGGCAGCTCTTCGCACTGAAGCTCAGAACCTCACGCCTGGCCCCAAGCGCGACTGGCTTCTGACTGTCGCCGCCCTGCTCGCGGCCAGCGTGGCAGACCCTTGGTACGCCGACAGGTAACCGGATCGGGGTGTTCCCCAGGGAGCAGCGGCGGCCGAGGCGATCGGCCACGTTCAGGGCTCAACCTGGGAGTTCGCCGCCATGACCTCCGTATCCGCCAATGTCGACCCGCACGGGTCGAGTGATTTCCGGTCCTATGCTCGCATGGGCTATGTCGCAATCGGCCTCGTGTTCGGCGCCTTCGGGGGATGGGCCGCCATCGCCCCACTGGACAGCGCCGCCCATGCCCCGGCCCGCGTCGCCGTCGAGGGCGACCGCAAGCCGATCCAGCACCTCGAAGGTGGGATCGTGCGCGAGATCCTCGTACGCGAGGCACAGATGGTCGATGAAGGTCAGGTTCTGTTCCGCCTGCAGCCGACGCAAGCGCAGGCCAACACGGAAGCCCTTCGGAAGCAGATCGATCAAGCGATGGCGCTGGAAGCGCGCCTGCTCGCCGAGCGCGACGGCGCGGCATCCGTGACCTTTCCGGCCGCATTGACGGCGCGCCGGCACGTTCCCGAAGCGGCAACGGCCATCGCCGATCAGCAGCGTCAGTTCGAGGAGCGGCGCCGGCTCAACGCCAATCAAGTCGCCATCCTGAAAACCCGGCTCGACCAGACAATCCGCGATCTCGATGGGCGCGAACGTCGATTGACGGCGCTGAAACAGCAGGCTGCGAGCTACGCCCAAGAGCTCGAATCCGTCACCGGCCTCGCGCAACGGGGCTACTACCCGCGAAACAAGGTGCTCGGCCTCGAGCGCGAACGGTCGCGCGTCGAGGGCGAAATCGGCAGCGCGGAAGGTGAAATGGCCAAGCTGCGCGAGGTTTTGGCCGAGACGAAGCTGCAGGTCGAGCAGATCGATCAGCGCCTCAGCGAGGAGGTCAATCGCGAATTGACCGACGTCCGCGGCCGCCTCGGCGAGGCCCGTGAGCGGCTGGCGATCGCGGAAGACGTGCTCTACCGGATCGACGTGCGCAGCCCCCGGCGCGGAATCGTCCTCGGTCTCAAGGTTCAGACGGCCGGCATGGTCGTCGGTCCGGGCGCCATTCTGGCGGAAGTCGTCCCGGCGGACGAGCAACTGGTGCTATCGGCGCGGGTATCGCCGCTCGACGTCCAGAGCATCGCCGTGGGACAGCGGGCGGAAATCCGCTTCCCGGGCCTCTCGACGCGTCAGGCGCCGACGATCTTCGGCCAGGTTCGCACCGTGTCGGCAGACAGCCTGATCGACGAGGCGACACGCGAGCCCTACTTCGCGACCCGCGTCGTCATCGATCGTGGTCAGGTGCCGGAAGCCTTCCTGCGCACCATCGTGCCCGGCATGCCGGCCGATGTTCTCATCACCACGGGCGAACGCACGATGCTCGACTATCTGATCGGGCCCCTTCGCGACGCGATCGGCAAAGCCATGCGCGAGCGCTGAGACGATCCCTTCCCTACCGATCCCGTTTGCCGGGCCGCCCGCATGGCGGCCCGGCTCTCTTGTTTGCCTCTGTCCCCGCGGGGACATCGAGCATCTCTGGTGCGGTCTACTGTCAGCTCATCCGCCAACGGGGAGCCCGCCATGCCCACCGCCAAATCACCCCTCTCGATCGCGCTTCGCCGCTGCATTCCGGCACTGACCGCGACCTTCGTCCTCAGCTGCTTCATCAATCTGACGCTGCTGGTCTCGCCGATATATTCGATGCAGATCTACGACCGCGTGCTCAGCAGCCGGAACACCACGACACTCCTCCTCATTACGGCGATCGTCCTCGCCTTCCTCGTGCTCTACGGCATTCTGGAGTACGCACGGTCCGGCATCCTCGTTCGCGCCGGCGTGACCTTCGAGACGATGCTGCGCCGCCCGCTGTTCGACTCGATGCTACGCGCCGAGCTCGACCCGAGCCTGCGGCAGGGCCAACAGGTGATCCGCGATGCCGAGCAGATCCGCGATACGCTCTCGGCCGGTACCGCAGCCACGCTGTGCGACCTGCCCTGGACGCCGGTCTTCATTCTCCTGTGCTTCCTGATGCACCCGATGCTCGGTGCCATTGCCCTCGTCGGTGGCCTCCTCCTGCTCACGCTCGCTCTCGTCGCCGAGGCACTCAGCAAGTCGCAGCACGAGCGGATGTTGAAGCTCCACAACGACGCCCAGGGCTTTGCCGCGGCCGCGCTGCGCAACGGTGAAGCCGTTCGCGGTCTCGGCATGGGCGACGTCGTGACGGAGCGTTGGGTGGGACATCAGGCGGCCGCCGTCAGCGCCCACGCCGTGGCACACGAACAGAGCGCTGCCCTCGTCGCACTCTCCAAGTTCGCCCGCATCGCCGTACAGACGGCGGCACTCTGCGCCGGCGCCTATCTCGCGATCGAGCGGGAAATCTCGCCGGGTGCCATGATGGCCGCTTCGATCATCATGGGCCGCGCGCTGGCACCGGTCGAACAGATCGTCGCGCAGTGGAAGAAGGTCGTCGGCGCCCGCAGTGCCTATCGCCGCCTGCAGACGCTGTTCGCCGCAGCCCCCGCGCCGGCCGACAAAATGCCGCTGCCCGCGCCGACCGGTACGATCGACGTCGAGAAGCTCCTCGTCACTCCGCTCGGCTCGCGCCGCCCCTCCGTCCGCAACGTCAGTTTCCGCCTCGAAGCCGGCCAGAGCCTCGCCATCGTCGGCGCCTCGGCGAGCGGCAAGTCGAGCCTCTGCCGCGCACTGGCCGGCGTGTGGCCCGCGCAAGGTGGCACCATCCGCATCGACGGCGCTGCGCTCGACCAATGGGATCCGAACAAGCTCGGCAAGCACGTCGGCTACCTGCCGCAGGACGTCGAGCTATTCGCCGGCACGGTTGCCGAGAACATCGCGCGCCTCGAGCAGGTCGACGAGATAAAGGTGCTCGCTGCCGCCAAGGCTGCCGGCATCCATGAGATGATCCTGAAGCTGCCGGCTGGCTACGAGACGCCGATTGGCGAGGGCGGCGTCACGCTCTCAGGCGGCATGCGCCAGCGCGTCGGCCTCGCTCGCGCCCTCTACGGCAATCCGCGCATCATCCTGCTCGACGAGCCGAACTCGAACCTCGACGAAGAAGGCGAACGTGGTCTTGCGCAGGCGATCGCCGGGCTGAAGGCGGACGGCCGGACCGTGGTCATCGTCACGCACCGGCCGCAGATCCTAGCGCACGTCGACAAGATGCTTGTGATGTCGATGGGGACGACCGCCGCATTCGGTGACCGTGCCGAGGTGATCGAGCGGATGCGAGGGGCGCGCGTCTCGGCGGTGGCGCCGAGCAAGGCCGCCTGATCCGCAAGCCGACGATAGCGTCCGAGCGACCGGCGGAACCGCCGGTCGCTTTTCTTTTCTTAGGCCGAGACAACGTCTTTCGCTGGTTCCCGTGCGCCGAGCCGCGTATCGAGAATGCGGTCGAGATCGGGGAGCATCACGATATTGACCTGAGCGTGCGGCGCCGCGTGCGCAACGAGCCAAGTGCACGGCGCGTCGCCCTCGTTCGACGGTGCATGCGGTACGCTCGCCGGGACAAAGACATGATCGCCGGCCTTCGCCTCGATGCGATGCTCGAAGCGGTCGCCCCAGTAGAGCGCGCACGTACCCTCGAGAAGGTAGGCGATCGTTTCGATGCCGTCGTGGTGATGTGCCTTGGCGCGCGTGCCGGCCGGCATGGGCAGCACGTTCATGCAGATCTGGGCCGAACCGACGGTGTCGGACGACACGCCAGCGCCGTACGTGAACCCCTGCGCACCGAAGTACGTGCGACCCGGGGGAACCAGCTTCACCTCTTTTGCGGCCATGACGCTCTCCGTTCGATGACGCTGCTCGTTTCAATTCTGCAGACCGCTCGGCGTTCCCTTGAGCGCACGCGCAACAAACCTCCGTGCCGGCCGTTCAGCCGATCATCAACCTAAGAGGAGAGATATGCTCAGCCTGCAGACCCCTATTCGCGCCGCGGTCGTCAGCGGCACGGTCGCGAGCTTCGCGACCTCCGTCGTGCTTGCCGTGCTGGCGCGCGCCGAGGGCCGCGGCGCGCTGCAACCCACGAACGCCACCAGCCACTGGGTGCATGGTCCCCGCGCCGGCCGCCAGCGATCGGCGGATCTCTCGCATACCGGGATAGGGTACCTAACCCACCATCTCTCGGCACTGTTTTGGGCGTTGCCGTTCCATCTGTGGCTGGCACGGCGGCCGGATCGAACGGGAGGCGAGATCGCCCGCGATGCCGCCATCACGGCAGCCCTCGCGGCCGTGGTCGACTACGGGGTTGTCCCGCGGCGCATCACGCCGGGCTGGGAACATGCGGTTTCGAAGGAGTCCATCGCGACTGCTTACGTGGCGCTCGCTGCGGCGCTCGCCGTCGGCGCCCTTGCCGTGCGCGGCCGGGACGACCGCTGGTCGTTCGCCCGGCAAGCCTCGGTCTAGCGCTGTCGGTGCGGGTCTCCCCAGTCGTCGCCCGGCTCAGTCGTCGTAGGCCGATACCAGCTGCGCTGGATAATCTCGACGCGACGGGCGGCCATGTAAGCGACGGCTAGTGGAAGCGTCGCTGCAATCAGCAGCATCCAGATCATAGGCGGTCAACGAGCGAGACCACGGCATCGTTCCTCAGTGCGCCATAATCGGGAACCAACTTTGCGCTCGTTCCGTTATCCTGGTGACGTAAGGAGGTGCTCATGAGACAACTCAAACTCGCAGCTGCCGGCGCCCTCGCAGTGGCAGGAATCGCTTTCGCAGCTCCGGCCCAAGCGGCGGTCGCCACAACACCGGCCGGTCCCGCGGCGTTATTGTCGGATCTGCGCGTGTCGAACGGCCAGGTCGAGGCCGTACATTATCGGCGTTATCGTCACTGTCACCGTCGCTACGTTCGGCGGTGCGGCGTCTATGGCCGCTGCCGCCTCGTCGTGCGGACCTACTGCCACCGCGGCTGGTAAGCTCTACCCGATTGCGAGGCGGGCGGCGTTGAAAACTACGTCGTCCGCCTTTCGCGAAGCGCCGGGGTGATCCGCGGCCGTGCCCGCTAGCCGGCGATCGACGCCTTCCCTAAGCTTCAAGTGCGGAGGGCGTCGATGAATAAGGTTGCATTGATTTCTGGTGTGACCGGCGTCGTTGGCCGGCGGCTTGCGGCCTATCTCGCCTCACTGCCAGACTGGCGGGTCATCGGGTTCGCGCGGCGTGCAGCAGTAGCGGAGACGCCGGGTGTCGAGCTCCTCTCCGTCGATTTAACGAGCCCCAATGCCATCCGCAGCACGGTTACCGGATGCTCGGGCATCACACACGTCTTCCATTGCGCGCGCTACGATCATTCGACCGATCGGCCGGAGCCTGTAGACACCAATACGGCGATGCTCGTCGAACTCGTCGAGGCGGTCGAAGACGCCGGGCATCCGCTGGCGCACGTCCATCTCGTGCAGGGCAGCAAGTACTACGGGTCGAACCTCGGACGCTACAGGACCCCGGCCCGCGAGGATCATCCGCGCAGCCTGCAGAGCAATTTCTATTTTGAGCAGGAAGATTACTGCATCGCGCGTCAAGGTCGAAGCCGCTGGACCTGGTCGGCGAGCCGCCCGCACGCCATTTGCGACCGGGCTCCAGGGATCGCGCGTAGCCTGCCCATGGTGATCGCGGTGTACGCCGCGATCTCTAGGGAACTTGGCGCGCCGCTCTGCTTTCCGGGGACGGCCGCGAATTTCCACGCAATCTACCAGTGCACCGATGCCCAGCATCTGGCAAAGGCGATCACGTGGATGGCGACCACACCGGCTTGCGCCAATCAAGCCTTCAACATCACAAATGGCGACTTCATCCGCTGGGAGCATCTTTGGCCGGGCTTCGCGCGCGGCTTCGGAATGGAATTCGGAGGCGTGCTTACGACGCCGCTCGGCAAGGTGATGGCCGACAAGGGCACCGTCTGGGACCGCATCGTGCGAAAGTACGATCTCGTTCCCTACCGCTTCGAGCAGGTGGCGCTCTGGCCGTATGCCGATTTCATCTTCACGCCTCACTGGGACATGATGTCGGACACATCGAAGGCGCGGCGGTTCGGCTTTCCGGACGTCGTCGACACGGAGGCGATGTTTCACGACATGTGGGCCGGTTTCCGCGCCGCCCGCATCATCCCCCCTTCGTGAGTGTCATCAGCAAACTGAATGTCCCGAAAAGCAGGACATCGCCGACGCCGGCCTCAGCGAGTCGCGCCTCGGCGAGCAGGCCGCGTCGCAACGCCCGAAGGCTCGGCTCGTCGATCGCCTCGACCAAGAGCGCGGCCGGGAGTTCTCGATCGCCGCTGCGCATATGGCCAGTTCGCGAGGCCGCCAGCGCCGTCTCATCCTTCTCGAGAAGGTGTGACGCCACGATGCCGGGTGCCGTCGACAGGGCGCCGTGCACGAGTTCAGCCATCCGCCGCCGCACGTCGGCTTCTGTGCCGGGCGTCGGCCGGTAGCCGAGTACGCCCATCACGCCGCCTTCGCCGATCCCGGAGCTGGCGACGACGGCAAAGACCGTGCGGATCGGGCGCTCGAACATCGGGATGTAACGGCGGCTACGCGGATCCGGGTTGCGCACGATCGCCAGATACTCAGGGCTTTGCAGCGCGTCCGGTCCATCGACCTCGTAGAGCGCCATGTAGCGTGGCGTGTCGTAGAGGGCTCGGTAGCGTCGTCCGCGATTGAAGCCAGGGAGCCCGTTGGCGCGCTCGGGCAAGTGCTCGCGGATGTACCAGTCGTTGAAGCCGTCTTCTTCCTCGGCCGGGATGTCGTTGCAGATGAACAGAACCGACCGCCCTTTCATCGCCATGTGCGCTCTCCCGCCCCGAGTTCGTGAAACATGCCGTGCAGGCGGGTCGTCAGATGAGGCCGCACCAGATGCGGCCATTCCCCGCTCATCGAAGCGGTGCGCCAGGCCGCCGATTTCGGCACCCCGGGATCGTCGACCTCGTAAATCGTCAGATAACGAGCCATCCCTTCGCTGTCGGCCCAGGCGAGACGATAGCGCTTGCACGACCGCACGCCCGGCACCGCCAGGAGCGCCGGCACGTGGTCCTCATCGTAGAGGCGGTTGAACGTGTTCTCGTGCTCTTCGGGGATGTCGAGTTGGACCACGTAGATCCAGGTTTTCGGTTCGTGGTCGAGCATCGTGCGCCTCGTCGCCAACCGCTTGAGGCGAGAGTGTCGCCATCGGCGGCCGGCGCAACAACGGGCTGAGGTCGCGGGGCAGGCATGCGGCACCGGGGCCTCCGGCACCGCTCCGCCGTCAAGCCGGTGTCGGCGTCACGCCGCCGAGCGCATCCGAGATGGCGCGCGCCGTGCGCTTCACATGCGGCCCAAGCTCCATCAGCCGCTCGTCGGTCATCCGCGCCGTTGGTCCCGAGACCGAGATGGCTGCGAGCACGTCGCCGTGCTCGTTGTAAATCGGCGCGCCGACGCAGCGCATGCCAAGAGTATGCTCCTCGTCGTCGATCGCCCAGCCGCGCTGGCGCACGTTGCGCAATTCGCGCTCGAACACACCCGGATCGACGATTGTCTTTGCAGTGAGCGTCGGCAGACCGTAGCGCTCGAGGAACCGTCGAACCTTGCGGTCCCCCTGCGCGGCCATCAGAGATTTCCCGAGTGCGGACGCGTGCATCGGCGCACTCGACCCGGGCCGGTGGAAGGTTCGCACGGGGCTGTGGCTCTCGTACTGAACGAGAAAGACCGCGCGGCCGGCTTCTTCGACGGCCATCGAGACGGTCTCGTGCGCCGATTCCATCAGCTCACGCATGAATGGTCGCGCCACCTGCGAGACCTTGCGATTGCGCAGGAACGCAGAGCCGATCTGGAAGGCGCGCACGCCGATCAACCAGTCGCCGCGGTCCTTGTCCTGGCGCACCAGACCACGCTGCTCGAGCGTGGCGAGGATGCGGTGTACGGTCGACGGCGGCAGACCCGCCTGCCGGGCCACGTGCACGAGGGGCAGTCCGTCACCTTCGGCGATGATTTCGAGCAGCCGGATCGCACGCTCGAGCGACTGCACGGTCCCGCCGGATTTGTCCCTGTCCAAAGTCGTCTCCGTGGTGGGCGCCCGTTCAGCGCCTTCATCGCACGTTCCGCAAATGCATACCAGCTTCGCGACACATCGCCGCTACTGCCGACAAAAAATGTTGTGAATCAATAACTTCATGGATTTCCGCCTATTGGAATTCTGTTTCATGATGTGGACGATCGTAATCAACCTGCTAGTTGTACGGTCCGGGAGGGCCGCTGCGCTCGTATTGCGTCAGAACGCCCCGCTTCGAACATGAAAACCAACAAGGAGCCTAGAGCCATGACCGAGCCCGCCCGAGCCGCTTCGTCCCCCGGATCGACCGCCTTTTTCGAAGCCCCGCTCTCGGCGACGGACCCGGTGCTCGCCGACGCGCTCGCGCGCGAACTCAACCGCCAGCGCGACGAGATCGAACTGATCGCTTCGGAGAACATCGTCAGCCGCGCGGTGCTCGAAGCGCAGGGCTCCGTACTGACGAACAAGTATGCCGAGGGCTATCCGGGTCGCCGCTACTACGGCGGCTGCCAGTACGTGGACATCGCCGAGACCGTCGCGATCGATCGCGCCAAGGCGCTGTTCGGCTGCGCGCATGCGAACGTCCAGCCGAATTCGGGTAGCCAGGCGAACCAAGCCGTTTTCCTCGCTTTGCTGCAGCCGGGTGATACCTTCATGGGTCTCGACCTCGCGGCGGGCGGCCACCTGACGCACGGCTCGCCCGTCAACGTGTCGGGCAAGTGGTTCAAGGCGATCTCTTACACCGTCGATCGCAACAGCCACCTGATCGACATGGATGCGGTAGCAGCGCAGGCCCGCGCACATCGGCCGAAGCTCATCATTGCCGGTGGCTCAGGCTATGCCCGGCACTGGGATTTCGCGCGCTTCCGTCAAATTGCGGATGAGATCGGCGCCTGGTTCATGGTCGACATGGCGCACTTCGCCGGGCTCGTCGCCGGCGGCGCGCATCCGAGCCCGTTCCCGCATGCACACGTCGTCACCACGACGACGCACAAGACGCTGCGCGGCCCGCGCGGCGGCCTCATCCTCACGAACGACGACGAGATCGCCAAGAAGATCAACTCGGCCGTCTTCCCGGGCATGCAGGGCGGGCCGCTGATGCACGTGATCGCCGCGAAGGCGGTCGCATTCGGGGAGGCGCTGCAGCCCGAGTTCAAGTCCTACGCCCGCTCGATCGTCAGCAATGCTAAAGCGCTGGCGGAGACCATTCGCGCCGGCGGCTACGACATCGTCACCGGCGGCACGGACAATCACCTGATGCTCGTCGACCTGCGTCCGAAGAACCTTGCGGGTAAGGCCGCGGAGGCTGCGCTCGGCCGCGCTCACATCACGTGCAACAAGAACGGCGTGCCGTTCGATCCGGCGAAGCCCGCCATCACGTCGGGCATCCGGCTCGGCACTCCCGCCGGAACAACGCGCGGCTTCGGCATCGCGGAGTTCCAGACCGTCGGACGGCTGATCGTCGAGGTTCTCGACGGGCTCGCCGCCAACGGCGACACCGGCAATGCCGACGTGGAAGCCCGGGTCAAGGGTGACGCGATCGCGCTGTGCCGCCGTTTCCCGATCTATTCCGCCATCGCCTGATTCAGAAGTCGCCCCAGACACCGCCCAAGGAGAACACTCGCGCCATGACGAAAACGATCGCCGGCTTCAAAGGACTTGCCGTTCCCGGCCCGACCAACATGCCCTTCCAGATCCGCCAGGCGATGGATGTCGCGCTAGAGGACCACCGCGCGCCCGACTTCCCTGCCTTGACGCTGCCGCTGTTCGCGGACCTGAAGCGCATCTTCAAGACCGAGACCGGCCAGGTCTTCATCTTCCCGTCGTCGGGCACCGGCGGGTGGGAATCGGCGATCTCGAATACCTTATCGCCCGGCGACAAGGTCCTCGCCTCGTCGTTCGGTCAGTTCTCGCATCTGTGGATCGACCTCTGCCGCCGCTTTGGGCTGGACGTCGATGGCGTTGAAGTGCCGTGGGGTCGTGGCGTTCCGCTCGACATCTACGAGCAGAAGCTGCGCGCGGACACCAAGCACGAGATCAAGGCCGTTCTCGCCTGCCACAACGAAACAGCGACGGGCGTCACGAGCGACATCGGCGGCATTCGGAAGATCCTCGATGACCTTAAGCATCCGGCCATGCTGTTCGTCGACGGCGTATCGTCGATCGGCTGCATCGACTTCCGCATGGACGAGTGGGGTGTGGACGTCGCGGTCTCCGGCTCGCAGAAGGGCTTCATGATGCCGACAGGCCTCGCCATCGTCGGCGTGAGCCAGAAGGCGCTGGCGGCGCGCAAGACGGCGAAGCTGCCGCGCTGCTTCTTCGACTACGAAGACATGATCCGCACGAACAAGGACGGCTACTTCCCCTACACGCCGGCCGTTACGCTCCTGCGTGGCCTCCGTGCCTCGATCGATCTGCTGGAAGCCGAGGGCCTCGAGAACGTATTCGCTCGCCATCGTCGCCTCGCCGACGGCGTCCGCGCCGCCGTCAAGGCGTGGGGCCTGCAGCTCTGCGCCGAAGAGCCGAAGTGGTACTCCGATACGGTCAGCGCGATCGTCGTGCCTGAGCGCTTCGATGCCAACGCCGTCATCAAGACGGCTTACGGCGAATACGGACTTTCTCTCGGTGCCGGGCTTTCGAAGGTTGCCGGCAAGGTGTTCCGCATCGGCCACCTCGGCAGCCTGAACGAGTTGATGGTGCTGTCGGCCGTCGGCGGTGCCGAAATGGCCATGATCTCTTGTGGCCTGCCGATCCGGGCCGGCAGTGGCACCGGCGCGGCCGTGGCTCACTTCGCCACCGCCAGCGGGACGCAGGCGCTCAAGGCCGCCTAAGCGTTTTCGTCCGTCTGCGAACCAATGAGGCGCGGCCATTTGGCCGCGCCTTTTTCGTTGCCGGTTCCTTAAGATTCGTCCTATATCGGACTTTCCACTGCTGTTCTTTGCGCTTTCGACAATATTTTCCGAGTGCTTAATCGAAACGATACCGCGGGTTCGTAAGCTGCCACGCTGCAGCAGTTCGAGTTCGTGTTATGAGTGACATTCCCGTTGCGCCAGAGACCGACGAGTCGGTCGAAGAGTTGCGCCGACAGCTCAACAGGGCGCCCGTCGCTTTCCAGCGCTCGCCCGAAGTCCTTCGCAGCGACCGCGAACTCACCTACGCTTATATGCCGTCCGACGAGGACGGCGAACGTCATACCGGCCTAGCGGCGTCGGGCATCTTGGTGGCAGTCGATTCATTCGTGCTGCCTCCGCTGGACCCCATTTCCACGCCGTCGTCGCGATTGCCGGCCCCGGCCGCCGACACCAGTCCGGCTGAACCCCTGAGATTCTCGACTGGCGATGAGCCAGTCCGCAGCTCGACGCCAGTCGCCGAGGGGCCATTCGAGCCATCGACAAGCTGGACTACAGGACCGACGACCGAAGCGGACGCCCCGCCAGCGGTGGCCGCGCGGCCTGCTGTGACACCGGGACCGGATCCGCAACCCGGCGAACCGCTGCCGCCTCCGACTGCGACTGCTCCGGACGGCAACAGTGCGCCGGAGGCCGCTTCTGCGATCACCGCACAGACCACAGCCGAGGATACTCCGTTTACGTTTCAGGTTCCCACCGGCGCCTTTGTCGACGGGGACCTCGGCGAGACGCTGACGTACTCGGCTACCCTTGCCGACGGATCGGCGCTTCCAGCCTGGCTCAATTTCGATCCGGCTACGCGGACGTTCTCAGGATTGCCCGCCAACGACGATGTCGGCAGTCTCTCGCTCAGGGTCACGGTTACGGATCGTGCCGGCGCCACGACGTCCCAGGTGTTCGATCTGGTCGTGACCAACGTCAACGACGCGCCGACCGCTGGTGTCGCCCTAGCGGATCGGGTCGTGTCCGAAGGCGTCACCGCCTTCGCGCTGCCGGCCGGCGCATTCGCCGACGTGGATTCCGGGGATCATCTGGTCCTTAGCGCGACGTTGCCAGACGGCAGCCCGCTCCCTGCATGGCTCACGTTCGATCCTACGACGCGGACGTTCACCGTCGCCGCAGACGATAGCGAAGTCGGCGCGCTATCCGTTCGGGTCGTCGCGACGGATCTTTCCGGCGCTCAAGTCACACAGAGCTTTGTCCTCACGGTGGAGAACCTTGAGGAAGGTCCGACGGTCACGTCGGGTTCTGCCGCGACCTTCGCCGAAAATGCGACGGGAACGGTCTACACCGCGACCGCCACGGACCCGGACGCCGGCACGACGCTGAGCTATAGCCTGAGCGGCACGGACGCCGCGCTGTTCAACATCGACAGCACGACGGGCGTCGTCACCTTCAAGTCGTCCCCGAACTTCGAGGCGCCCGCCGATGCCGGCGGCGACAACGTCTACGACTTCACGGTCACCGCGTCCGACGGCACGCTGTCGAATGCCAAGGCCGTGCAGATCTCGGTCACCAACCAGAACGAAGGGCCGACGGTCACGTCGGGCTCCGCGGCGACGTTCGCCGAAAATGCGACGGGAACGGTCTACACCGCGACCGCCACGGACCCGGACGCCGGCACGACGCTGAGCTATAGCCTGAGCGGCACGGACGCCGCGCTGTTCAACATCGACAGCACGACGGGTGTCGTCACCTTCAAGGCGTCCCCGAACTTCGAGGCCCCGGCCGATGCCGGCGGCGACAACGTCTACGACATCACGGTCACCGCGTCCGACGGCACGCTGTCGAATGCCAAGGCCGTGCAGATCTCGGTCACCAACCAGAACGAAGGGCCGACGGTCACGTCGGGCTCCGCGGCGACGTTTGCCGAAAATGCGACGGGCACGGTCTACACCGCGACCGCCACGGACCCGGACGCCGGCACGACGCTGAGCTATAGCCTCTCGGGCAGCGACGCCGCGCTGTTCAACATCGACAGCACGACGGGCGTCGTCACCTTCAAGTCGTCGCCGAACTTCGAAGCGCCCGCCGATGCCGGCGGCAACAACGTCTACGACTTCACCGTCACCGCATCCGACGGCACGCTGTCGAACGCCAAGGCCGTCCAGATCTCCGTCACCAACCAGAACGAGGGGCCGGCGGTCACGTCGGGGTCGGCGGCGACGTTCGCCGAGAATGCGACGGGCACGGTCTACACCGCGACGGCGACAGATCCGGATGCCGGCACGACGCTTTCCTACAGCTTGAGCGGCACGGACGCCGGCCTGTTCAATATCGACTCGTCGACGGGTGTCGTCACCTTCAAGGCGTCCCCGAACTTCGAGGCGCCCGCCGATGCCGGCGGCGACAACGTCTACGACTTCACGGTCACCGCGTCCGACGGCACGCTGTCGAACGCCAAGGCCGTCCAGATCTCGGTCACCAACCAGAACGAAGGGCCGACGGTCACGTCGGGGTCGGCGGCGACGTTCGCCGAGAATGCGACGGGCACGGTCTACACCGCGACGGCGACAGATCCGGATGCCGGCACGACGCTTTCCTACAGCTTGAGCGGCACGGACGCCGCGCTGTTCAACATCGACTCCACCACGGGCGTCGTTACCTTCAAGTCCTCACCGAACTTCGAAGCCCCAGGCGATGCCGGCGGCGACAACGTCTACGACTTCACGGTCACCGCGTCCGATGGCACGCTGTCGAACGCCAAGGCCGTACAGATCTCCGTCACCAACCAGAACGAAGGCCCGACCGTCACGTCGGGCTCTGCCGCAACGTTCGTCGAGAATGGGACCGGAACGGTCTATACGGCGACGGCGACCGACCCCGATGCCGGCACGACGCTGAGCTATAGCCTCTCGGGCACCGATGCCGCGCTGTTCAACATCGACTCCTCGACGGGCGTCGTCACCTTCAAGTCGTCGCCGAACTTCGAAGCGCCCGCCGATGCCGGCGGCAACAACGTCTACGACTTCACCGTCACCGCGTCCGATGGCACGCTGTCGAACGCAAAGGCCGTCCAGATCTCCGTCACCAACCAGAACGAAGGTCCGACGGTCACGTCGGGTTCTGCCGCGACGTTCGTCGAGAATGGGACCGGAACGGTCTATACGGCGACGGCGACCGACCCCGATGCCGGCACGACGCTGAGCTATAGCCTCTCGGGCAGCGACGCCGCGCTGTTCAACATCGACAGCACGACCGGCGTCGTCACCTTCAAGTCGTCGCCGAACTTCGAAGCGCCCGCCGATGCCGGCGGCAACAACGTCTACGACTTCACGGTCACCGCGTCCGATGGCACGCTGTCGAACGCCAAGGCCGTCCAGATCTCCGTCACCAACCAGAACGAAGGTCCGACGGTCACGTCGGGCTCTGCCGCAACGTTCGTCGAGAATGGGACCGGAACGGTCTATACGGCGACGGCGACCGATCCGGATGCCGGCACGACGCTGAGCTACAGCCTCTCGGGCACCGATGCCGCGCTGTTCAACATCGACTCCTCGACGGGCGTCGTCACCTTCAAGTCGTCGCCGAACTTCGAAGCGCCCGCCGATGCCGGCGGCAACAACGTCTACGACATCACGGTCACCGCATCCGACGGCACGCTGTCGAACGCAAAGGCCGTCCAGATCTCCGTCACCAACCAGAACGAGGGTCCTACGGTCACCTCGGGGGCGGCTGCGACGTTCGCCGAGAATGCCACGGGCACGGTCTACACCGCGACGGCGACAGATCCGGATGCCGGCACGACGCTTTCCTACAGCTTGAGCGGCACGGACGCCGGGCTGTTCAACATCGACTCGTCGACGGGCGTCGTCACCTTCAAGTCGTCGCCGAACTTCGAGGCGCCCGCCGATGCCGGCGGCAACAACGTCTACGACTTCACCGTCACCGCATCCGACGGCACGCTGTCGAACGCCAAGGCCGTCCAGATCTCGGTCACGAACCAGAACGAAGGCCCGAGCATCACGTCGGCGTCCGCTGCGACCTTCGCCGAGAATGCGACGGGAACGGTCTATACGGCGACGGCGACCGACCCGGATGCCGGCACGACGCTGAGCTATAGCCTCTCGGGCAGCGACGCGGCGCTGTTCAACATCGACTCCTCGACGGGCGTCGTCACCTTCAAGTCGTCCCCAAACTTCGAGGCGCCCGCCGATGCCGGCGGCAACAACGTCTACGACTTCACCGTCACCGCCTCCGACGGCACGCTGTCGAACGCCAAGGCCGTCCAGATCTCGGTCACCAACCAGAACGAGGGGCCGACGGTCACGTCGGGCTCCGCGGCGACGTTTACCGAGAATGCGACGGGCACGGTCTACACCGCGACGGCGACCGATCCCGATGCCGGCACGACGCTGAGCTACAGCCTCTCGGGCACCGATGCCGCGCTGTTCAACATCGACTCCTCGACGGGCGTCGTCACCTTCAAGTCGTCGCCGAACTTCGAAGCGCCCGCCGATGCCGGCGGCAACAACGTCTACGACATCACCGTCACCGCCTCCGACGGCACGCTGTCGAACGCCAAGGCCGTCCAGATCTCCGTCACCAACCAGAACGAGGGTCCTACGGTCACCTCGGGGGCGGCTGCGACGTTCGCCGAGAATGCCACGGGCACGGTCTACACCGCGGCGGCGACCGATCCGGATGCCGGCACGACGCTCTCCTACAGCTTGAGCGGCACGGACGCCGCGCTGTTCAACATCGACAGCACGACCGGCGTCGTCACCTTCAAGTCGTCGCCGAACTTCGAAGCGCCCGCCGATGCCGGCGGCAACAACGTCTACGACTTCACTGTCACCGCATCCGACGGCACGCTGTCGAACGCAAAGGCCGTCCAGATCTCGGTCACGAACCAGAACGAGGGTCCTACGGTCACCTCGGGTTCTGCCGCGACGTTTACCGAGAATGCGACGGGAACGGTCTACACCGCGACGGCGACCGATCCGGATGCCGGCACGACGCTCTCCTACAGCCTGAGCGGCACGGACGCCGCGCTGTTCAACATCGACTCCTCGACGGGCGTCGTTACCTTCAAGTCCTCACCGAACTTCGAAGCCCCAGGCGATGCCGGCGGCGACAACGTCTACGACTTCACGGTCACCGCGTCCGACGGCACGCTGTCGAACGCCAAGGCCGTCCAGATCTCGGTCACCAACCAGAACGAAGGTCCGACGGTCACGTCGGGGTCGGCGGCGACGTTCGCCGAGAATGCGACGGGCACGGTCTACACCGCGACGGCGACAGATCCGGATGCCGGCACGACGCTGAGCTATAGCCTCTCGGGCAGCGACGCGGCGCTGTTCAACATCGACTCGTCGACCGGCGTCGTGACTTTCAAGTCGTCGCCGAACTTCGAGGCGCCCGCCGATGCCGGCGGCAACAACGTCTACGATGTCACGGTCACCGCGTCCGACGGCACGCTGTCGAACGCCAAGGCCGTCCAGATCTCCGTCACGAACGTGACCGGATACTTTGCCGGCACAGCCGGCAACGACACGATCACGGGCTCGACAGAGGAAGACGTGATCGATGCAACGCAGGGCGGCAATGACTCGCTCTCGGGCGGGTTGGGCAACGACTCGATCGACGCTGGCAGCGGGAACGATACGCTCGAAGGTGGAGTCGGTGCGGACAGCCTCACGGGCGGCAGCGGCACGGATGTCGCTTCCTACTCAGGGTCGACGGCCGGCGTTACGGTCGATCTCGCACTGGCAGGCGCTCAAGTCTCCGCCGGTGATGCCTCCGGTGATAGGCTGAGCGGGATCGAGAACCTGCTCGGTTCTGCGTTTGCAGACAGTCTTTCCGGAAATGCCTCGGCGAACGTTCTGACGGGCGCCGGTGGCGACGACGTTCTCAGCGGTGCTGCCGGCAACGACACCCTGATCGGCGGGAGCGGGAATGATACGCTGGCGGGTGGGGCGGATCGCGATACGGTCGATTACAGCGCGTCCTCGGTGGGCGTCACCGTCGACCTGACGGTGACTGGTGCACAGGTTTCCGGGGGCGATGCCTCGGGCGACGTAATCTCCGGCGTCGAGAACATCATCGGCTCGAGTTTCGCCGATCGACTCGTCGGCGATGCTGGAACCAACAGCCTCAGCGGCGGCGCCGGCAATGATACTCTCATCGGTGGGCAGGGTGCGGATACTCTGGTCGGCGGCGATGGCCGGGACCGCGTCGATTACTCGGCTTCCGCGGCGGCCGTCACCGTTGCGCTCTATGAAGGCAATCCCCAGCCTGATTGGCTCGGCGTCACCACTGGAGATGCGTATCTGGATGTCCTGAGTGGCATCGAGGATGCCGTGGGCTCGAACTTCGACGACGTGATCACAGGCGACTGGTGGACCGATAACAGCCTCGCAGGCGGCGCCGGCAACGATACGCTGAATGGCAGCTGGGGGGCCGACACACTCGACGGCGGCACGGGCACCGATACGGCCGACTATACGTGGTCGGGAAACGGCGTCACGGTCGATTTGACGATCACCGGTACGCAAAGCTCGAACGGAGACGCTTGGGGCGACGTTCTCATCAGTATCGAGAACGTTATCGGAAGCAATACTGCCGATACGCTCTCCGGCGATTCGATCGGTAACGTGCTGACCGGTCTGGACGGCAACGATATCATCAAAGGCGCAGGCGGCGCGGATACGCTGACGGGTGGAAACGGTACGGACACCGCGAGTTTCGCGGGTTCTGCGGCAGGTGTAACCGTCGACCTGCGTTTGACGACTGCGCAGGTCTCGGCGGGCGATGCATCGGGCGACGTCTTGTCGGGCTTTGAAAATCTACTCGGCTCATCGTTCGACGACACGCTCACGGGAGACGGCGGCGCGAACGTGCTCGACGGTGCAGCGGGGAACGATAGGCTGCTGGGTGGCGATGGCGTCGACACGCTGATCGGCGGCTCGGGCAACGACACGCTCTGGGGCGAAAACGGCGACGACTGGCTGACGGGTGGCACCGGTGCCGACAGCCTTATCGGTGGCGCGGGCACTGATACCGCCGATTACGGGAGCTCGTCAGCCGGCATCGATGTCGACCTGCGTTCGAGCGGTCCTCAATCAGGCGGTGACGCCGAGGGTGACATCATCGCCGGTGTCGAGAACGTCTACGGATCCGAAGCGAACGACCGGGTTCGCGGTGATGCGAACAACAATATCCTCTGGGGGAATGGCGGCGCAGATGAACTGCGCGGCGACGACGGAAACGATACGCTGATCGGTGGCCTTGGTGCCGACACCCTGGACGGCGACGCGGGTACGGATACCGTCGACTACTCTGCATCCAATGCCGCAATCGTCGTCGACTTGTCGTCGAACGCTTCGCAATCTGGCGGACATGCAGCTGGCGATATCCTCAGCGATTTGGAGAACGTGATCGGCTCCGTCCACGGCGACTCGATCAAGGGGACCACCGCCGCCAACCAGCTCGAAGGGCGCGATGGCAACGATACACTCGAGGGCGGGGACGGTGCCGATACGCTCGTCGGCGGCAACGGGACCGATACGGCCAGTTACGCGTCGTCGTCCGCGGGCGTGACGGTCAGTCTCGCCGTTACGACTGCTCAGACTTCGGCCGGCGCCGCGAGTGGCGACGTCTTGTCCGGCATCGAGAACCTGCTCGGCTCGACTCACAACGATACGCTGACGGGTGATGGCAACGCCAACCGCATCGAGGGCGGTGGTGGCACCGACTCGCTCTACGGCGGTGGCGGGAGCGACACCCTCGTGGGTGGAGCCGGCGCCGATCGCTTGCAGGGCGATGCAGGAACCGACACCGCGGATTATTCCGCATCTGGAGCGGCGGTGCAGGTCAACCTGACGACAACGGGTGCGCAGAGCTCGACGGGTGACGCCAGCAACGATACGCTCTCCGGGATCGAGAACCTGATCGGTTCGATCCACGCTGACACCTTCACTGGCGATTCGCTCGACAACCGCCTCGACGGTGGCGCTGGAAATGACACGCTTTCGGGCGGCAGTGGAAACGATACGCTCATCGGCGGCACTGGCTCAGACAGCCTCTCAGGCGGCATCGGGACCGCCGACGTGGTCGATTACTCGTTGTCCGATGCTGGCATAACGATCGACCTCAATGTCTCTTCGCAGTCGGGTGGACACGCTGCCGGCGATACGTTGTTTGGTATCGAGTTCGTGTTGGGGTCCAACCACAACGACTCCATCAAGGGTGACGGGCTCGCCAACTCGCTGAGCGGCGGCAACGGTAACGATACGCTGACCGGCGGTGGAGGTAACGATACGCTCGTCGGCGGGGCCGGGACGGATACGGCGAGCTATGCCTCGTCCGGGTCCGGAGTGACGGTGAGCCTCGCCATCACGACGGCGCAGACCTCGGGGGGTGACGCGTCTGGCGACGTGCTGTCGGGCATAGAGTACCTCGTCGGCTCCGATCACGACGACAGCCTCACGGGCGACAGCCTTGCCAACAGTCTATCCGGCGGCCTCGGCAACGATACGTTCACGGGCTCCGGCGGCAACGATACCCTGGTCGGCGGCAGTGGAACGGATTGGGCCGTGTTCTCGGGCAATCTGGCGAGCTACACGATCACGGCGTCGGGCTCCGACTTCACCGTCAGCGGTCCGGACGGGACAGATGTGGTGAGCGGGATCGAGTATCTGAGTTTCGCGAACGCGGTGTACGATCTGAGGGGCACGACCGGTAACGACTCGCTCACCGCTCCAAACACCACCGCCTATTATGCCAACGGTGGGACTGGAAACGATACGATCTCCGGCAGTTCCGGCGCGGATACTCTGCTCGGTGGTGACGGCACCGACAGCCTCACCGGCAATGGCGGCGCCGACTCGATGGATGGCGGCATCGGCGCCGATACGCTGGTCGGCGGAGCCGGAAACGACACACTGCTCGGCGGAACGGGGAACGACACAATCAACGCCGGAGACGATCACGACTACGTCGACGCCGGCGCTGGCGTCGACACGGTCTCCGGCGGTCTCGGCAACGACACCATCTACGGCCAGTCGGAGAACGACAGTCTTCAGGGTGATGGCGGAGACGACTTCATCGACGGCGGCACGGGCGCGGATACGCTCTCCGGCGGAACGGGCAATGACGCTCTCTACGGAAACTCAGGAAGCGATGTCGTCTACGGTGATGACGGCAACGACGTTCTCTATGGCGGCCTGGATGGCGATACGCTCGACGGCGGCAACGGGAACGATACGATCTATGGCGAAGCGGGCAACGACTCGCTCGTCGGCGGGGCCGGCAGCGACTGGTTCATGGTGGCCGTCGGCGAAGGCACCGATTCGATCTCCGGCGGGACCGCCGGCGGGTGGACCGATGTCATCGATCTAGGCGGCGTAACGGGCGCCGAGGGGGATTGGACTCTAATGCTGACGAGCGGCAGCGTCACGGCGACGAGTTCGAACGCGTATGTCCTTTCCGCCGACGCTGCCGGCACCATCACCTTCGACAACGGCGGAAGCGTCAGTTTCCTCGGTATCGAACGGATCGAGTGGTGAGCGGTGAGGCCGCACCACCGGTTCCGGGTGGATAGCGGGTACTTGGCATGGCAGCGTGCGGCATCCACGCATGACAAGCCGAGGACTTGTATGACGCGCACACTCATCTCATCGGGCTCCCGCTTCGAGCAGGAGATCGGATACTCACGCGCCGTGGTAGATGGCCCGCGGATCTTCGTTTCCGGGACGACCGGGTTCGACTACGCAACCATGACGATTTCCGACGACGTCGCGGCGCAATGCCGCCAGACGCTCGACAACATCGTGTCGGCGCTGGCGCAGGCGAACGCGACGCTCGCCGACGTCGTGCGGGTCCACTACATCCTTCGCGATGCGGACGATTTTCCGGCCTGCTGGCCCGTGCTGCGGGACTATCTAGGCACTGTGCGGCCCGCGGCGACGATGTTCGAGGCAAAGCTCGCCGATCTGCGCATCAAGATCGAGATCGAGGTGACGGCGCTGAAGCGGTGACGGCCCTGTCGCTCAGGGCCAGGCAGGATCGTTTGCCAGCTGTTCTTCGAGCGAGGCGCCCTTCGGTGCCCAGCCGAGCATGCGGCGGGCCTTTTCACTGCTAACGCGGCTGTTGGAGCTGAAGCTCGTCACCGCGGAGATCCCGAAAATCTCGAGCGCCGTTCCGATGTCGAGCGCTTCGGGTTCCCCATCGAGGCCGAGGGCACGGCCGATGTCGACAGCAAGATCGCGCCAGGACGCTTCCCCGTTGGCTGCAAAGTAGACATGGCCAGCAGGAGAATCGAGCAATGCGCGGACGTAGAGATCGGCCACGTCGTCGATGTGGACATTGGACCAGACCGCGAGGCCACGCCCGACGTGAACGGGCCGACCGCGATCTCGCGCGACGGCGGCGAGCTTCGGCACTTGATGGCTGAACGGGTTGAGGCCGCGGCCGCGACCGTAGATCAGGCTCGGCCGGATGACGACGCTGCGCACGCCGCGACCGGCTGCCGCGAGCACATGACGGTCGATCGCGACACGGAGCAGCCGCTCCGGCAGCGTGTCGAGCGGCATGTCTTCCGTGTGTACGACGCCGCCCGGTTCTCCGAGCGCACGATCGGCAGCGACGCTCGTGCCACTTGTATGGACCAGAGCTTTGCCCGTTCCCTCAAGCGCGGCGCAAAGCGCATGCGCGACGGGGGAATCCTCTGCACTTGCGGCGTTGACGACGCCGTCGGAGGCGGCTGCGGCACAACGGATCACGTCGAGATCGGACAGCTTGCCGATCACCGGCTCGATGCCACGGGCGGCGAGTGCCTTTGCCTTCTCCTGAGAACGCGCCAGCCCGAGGACGGTATGGCCCGCGGCGATCAGCCGTTCGGCGACGGCGCCGCCGATGTACCCCGTCGCGCCGGTGATAAAGATCCGCATGGCGTTCCGTCTCCCGTTTTCGGAGACCCTAGCGGCGACGCGTTCCGGTGACCAGCCAGATGCCGGCGCCGATCAGCCCTGCAGCCACGACGATGCCGGACGGCCAGGTCTCTCCAAGCAGCAGCACCGCGAACGGTACGCCGACCACCGCCGCGACGGAGCCGATCAGGCTGAGGTACACGGGGCCGCCGCGCTTCTGCAGCACGAAGTAGATGACGTATTGGATGGCGAAGGCCACTGCCTGCGCCGCGATGACGACGTAGGATTGGATCGTGCCGCTGCCCGGGAAATCGAGTGTCGAGCCAGTGACGACGCCGAACCCCAAGAGCATGACGGCGCAAGCGGCGAGCATGCCTGGTGCAAGCTGGTCCGCGCGCGCGCCCGGTGGCCAACGGAGCGTCCGGTAGAGGTTGCCGATGGCGAGCAGGATCGGCACGGTCAACGTGGCGACGATCCAGCCAGTCGCGGCGTCCGGCGCGGCGAATTTGTAGATGGCGAGCACGCCGGCTCCGGCGAGCGCGAGAGCGACGCCGAGCGCACGCGCCGGGTCGAACTTCTCGATCCCCAGCAGCAGCGCGCCGACGTAGGTGAAAAGCGGCGGAAACGCGAGGATCAGCGCTGCAAAACCGGCGCCGACGTGCGGTACGGCCGCGAACAGGATGAGGTTCGGCGCGGCAAAGCTGACGAGCCCGGCGGCCACGAAGTATTCCGCTGTGCGCCACGTCAAAGCGGGCAGTCCAAGCGTCATGGCCGTCCGTGTCAAGAGTATGATCGCAGAGCCAGTGACGGACCAGGCGAGGAATGGCAGCGCCGGGACACCGGCGCCAGCGCCGAGCTTGGCGAGATTCGTAGAAAGCCCGAGGAAACCGCCCGTCGCGAGCAGGCACGCGAGCGTCAGCCAATCATAGCCGGGTACGGCACCGGCCGGCCGATCCGTCGCGGTCATGGCGTACCTCTCGTGAAAACACGTCCGCGGTCGTGCGGCGCGGCGTAGTCGATCGACGGTCCGAGCGGCACGATGCCGGTCGGATTGATGTGCCGATGACTCTGGTAGTAGTGCCGCTTGACGTGATCGAAGTTGCAGGTCGCGGCGATGCCCGGCCACTGGTAAAGTTCGCGGGCGTAGCCGGAGAGGTTTCGGTAGTCGACGAGGCGGCGCACGTTGCACTTGAAGTGCCCGTGATAGACGAGGTCGAAGCGCAACAGTGTCGGCAGCAGCCGCCAATCGGCCTCGGTCGGCGTGTCACCCAGCAGGAAACGCCGCTCCGCGAGGCGGCTGTCGAGTTCATCGAGCGTGTCGAACAGGGCCGTGACAGCGCCCTCGTAGTCGGCTTGTGTACGCGCAAATCCAGCTTTGTAGACGCCCTTGTTGACGTCCGCGAAGATGCGCGCGTTGAGCGCTTCGATATCGTCGCGCAGGCCCGGCGGATAGTAGTCGCCAGCCGCGGCGCCAATGCCGTCGAAAGCACTATTGAGCATGCGGATGATATCGGCGGACTCGTTACTGACGATGCGCTTCGTCGTAGTGTCCCAAAGCACAGGAACGGTGACGCGACCGGTATGGCCTGGCTCCGAGGCCTGGTAGATTTGCCGTAGGAGCTCGTGGCGGTTGAGACGATCACCGACTAGCCCCTCTTCGTCCGGGACGAAGGTCCATCCGTCGGCGCCCATCAGCCAATGCACCACCGAGACACCGATCATTCCGTCGAGCCTTTTGAGTGCCCGATAGATCAGTGTGCGGTGCGCCCACGGGCAGGCGTACGAGACATAGAGGTGATAGCGACCCGGCTCGGCGCGAAAACCACCGCGGCCCGTTGGGCCCGGTTTCCCGTCCGCGGTGATCCAATTGCGGATGGATGTGTTACCCGGGACTTCGGCGGGCGCGTCGGCATGCCAGACCCCTTCAATCAACTGCCCCATGCGTTCTCCATTCCCGCGCCTCGCGCCAGCACCTCGACCCCGCTGCCCCGCCCGTGTATCTAGATGGACAGCGATCTGTTTCAGCTCACAACAGCGTGTGGTGTCCAATGACGATGAGCAGGCGCGCGTTCTGTGCAGTTCTCGCTGTGGCCTTCGGAGTGATGGGGTCCGTAAGCGGCCCGGCCGGTGCCCAAAATCAAGGCGCCGTCATCTTCGCTGCCGCCAGTCTCAAGAACGCCCTCGATGCCGTCAATGACGCGTGGCGCCGCGAGACAGGCAAGTCGGTCCGGATAAGCTACGCCGCCAGTTCCGCGCTCGCCCGTCAGATCGAGCAGGGTGCGCCTGCGCACATGTTCGTCTCCGCGGATACGGACTGGATGGACTATCTCGACGGCAAAGGTCTGATCGACCGCGCGACGCGCGGCGACCTGCTCGGCAATCGACTGGTCCTCATCGCGCCGGCCACGACGGCGCGACCGCTCGAGCCCAGTCCCGGCTTCGATCTCACTGGCGCACTCGGTGACGGTCGTCTCGCCATGGCGAACGTCGACGCCGTTCCGGCCGGCAAGTACGGCAAGGCAGCGCTCGAAAAGCTCGGCGTGTGGAGCAAGGTCGCGCCGCGCGTCGCCCAGACGGAAAACGTGCGCGCGGCCCTGCTTCTCGTCTCACGCGGTGAAGCGCCGCTCGGCATCGTCTATCGGACGGATGCGTTGGCAGATCCGAACGTGCGAGTCGTCGGCACTTTCCCGAACGATACGCACCCACCGATCATCTATCCGATCGCGCTCGTTCGTGGCGCTACACACCCGGACGCCGCAGCCTTCCTCGCGTTCGTCCGCTCGCCGACCGCCCGGGCCATTTTCGAGGCCCAGGGCTTTCTGATCGGCGGCTGACGGTCAGCCTCAGCCACGGCTCAATGGCACCCGAGAAAGCCGCAGCGCGTTGGCGATGACGCTCACGGAGGAAAGCGCCATCGCCGCGGCCGCGACCACGGGCGACAACAGTAGTCCGAACACGGGGTAGAGCACACCCGCCGCGATCGGCACGCCGGCGGCGTTGTAGATGAAGGCGAAGAACAGGTTCTGGCGGATGTTCGCCATGGTCGCCTCGGAAAGCTGCCGGGCGCGGACGATACCGAGAAGGTCGCCCTTGAGCAGTGTCACGCCCGCGCTTTCCATGGCGACGTCGGTGCCTGTACCCATGGCGATCCCGACATCGGCGGCGGCGAGCGCGGGCGCATCGTTGACGCCGTCGCCGGCCATGGCCACGACACGGCCTTCCGAACGATAGCGGGCAACAATCCGCCCCTTGTCCTCGGGCAGGACTTCGGCTTCGACCTCGTCGATGCCGAGGCGCGCAGCGACGGCGCGGGCCGTCGTCGCGTTGTCGCCCGTCAGCATGACGACGCGGATGCCGGCGGCCTTAAGCGCCGAGATCGCCTCGGGCGTCGTCGGCTTGACAGGATCCGCGATGGCGAGAATGCCGGCGGCCCGACCGTCGATCGCGACAAAGATCGCGCTTGCGCCGTCGGCCCGCAAAGCGTCCGCCTTGGCATCGAGTGCCGCGGTGTCGATGCCCGACTCGGACATGATGCGCTTGTTGCCGATAACCAGCCGGCGGCCTTCGACGGTGCCGACGACGCCCTTGCCGACAGGCGAGTCGAAGTCGGTCGCCGCTGCCAGCGGCAGGCCGCGCGCCTCGGCGGCGCGCACGATGGCCGCGGCCAGGGGATGCTCGCTGCTCCGCTCCAGGCTCGCGGCGAGGCGCAGGAGTTCGTCGGTCGCGAGGCCGTTGGCCTCAACCGCGACGACGCTCGGCTTGCCCTCGGTCAGCGTGCCCGTCTTGTCGACCACGAGCGTATCGACCTTCTCGAAGCGCTCCAGGGCTTCGGCGCTCTTGATCAACACGCCCGAGCGGGCGCCGCGGCCGACGCCGACCATGATCGACATCGGGGTCGCGAGGCCGAGCGCGCAGGGGCAGGCGATGATCAGTACCGAGACGGCTGCCACGAGTGCGTAGGAGAAGCGCGGCTCGGGTCCGAACATCCACCAGGCGGCGAAGGCGATCAGTGCGACGGCGATGACGGCCGGCACGAACCAACCGGAGACGATATCGGCGAGCCGCTGGATCGGCGCACGGCTGCGCTGCGCCTGGGCGACCATTTGGACGATCTGCGACAGCACCGTATCGCGGCCGACCTTCTCGGCGGTCATGACGAAGCCGCCCGACTGGTTGAGCGTGCCGCCGATGACTGCCTCGCCGACCGTCTTGGTGACCGGCATCGACTCGCCCGTCACCATGGATTCATCGAGCGCACTGCGGCCTTCGGCGATGCGGCCATCGACCGGCACGCTCTCGCCGGGGCGGACGCGCAGCCGGTCGCCGACTTCTACCTGGTCGAGCGCTACGTCTTCGTCCGTACCGTCAGCACGAACGCGCCGGGCCATCTTGGGCGACAAATCGAGCAGAGCACGGATCGCGCCGCTCGTCTGATCGCGGGCCTTGAGCTCCAGCACCTGCCCGAGCAGAACGAGCACGGTGATGACGGCGGCAGCCTCGAAGTAGACCGCCACCGCACCGTCATGGCCGCGCATCGCCGGCGGGAAGGCCGACGGAAACAGCGTCGCGATCAGGCTGTACACCCAGGCGACGCCGACGCCCATGGCGATAAGCGTGAACATGTTGAGATTGCGCGTGCGGATCGACGCGGCTGCCCGCTCGAAGAACGGCCAGCCGGCCCACAGCACCACCGGCGTCGCGAGCGCGAACTGTACCCAGTTGGAGGTCTGCTGTGCGATTAGGCCGTGGAGATCGAAAACGTGCGCGCCCATCTCGAGCGCAAAGACGGGCAGAGTGAGCAGCAAGCCGATCCCGAAGCGGCGCTGCATGTCTTCCAGTTCCGGGTTCGCAGTGTCGCCCGCGGTCACCAACTCGGGCTCGAGCGCCATGCCGCAAATCGGGCAGGAGCCGGGACCGACCTGGCGCACCTCCGGGTGCATCGGGCACGTGTAGATCGTGCCCTCGGGCACGGGTTCGGCCGCGGCTGGCTTGTCAGCCAGATACTCCTGTGGATCGGCGATAAACTTCTCGCGGCAGCGGGCCGCGCAGAAATAGTAGGTCCGCCCGGCGTGCTCGTGACGATGCTTGGCCGTATGCGGATCGACGGTCATGCCGCACACGGGATCCTTCACGCCCTCGGCGGCGGCCTGGCCGTGACCCGAGGCGTGGTCGTTTTGATGATGACCATGGTGGCCGTGGCTGCAGGAGGTCGCGGGCTTGGTCGCCGGCTGCGCCACACGGGCTACGTAGGTGGCCGGATCGGCGATGAACTTCTCTCGGCAGCGGGACGCGCAGAAGAAATAGGTTGTGCCGTCGTGGGTGTGGCGATGCTTGGCGGTCGCCGGGTCGACCGTCATCCCGCATACAGGGTCCTTGGAGAGCGCCGGAGCCTCCTGCGCGGCGTGGGCGTGTCCGCCGCCGCAGCAACCGCCTGCTTGGGGGGCCGGGCTTTCCTCGGTACGCGCAGCAGATGAGGGAGCCGCGCCTGCGGAGGCGTGGTGGTGGCCTCCACAGCAGTCGTGTTCCGATCCTGCCGCCGCTTCGTGCTGGTTCTTGGCCGCCATGACGCACCCTTTCTCTGGTACCCTGCCGGGGTATCCGTTTGACATCTATACCCTGCCGGGGTATGGTGTCAAGAATGAGCCGACATTCCAAAGCGTCATCGCTGAAACGCCTGAGCCGCATCGAGGGTCAGGTGCGCGGCCTCGCCAAGATGGTCGAGGAAGACCGCTACTGCATCGATATCGTCACGCAGATCGCCGCGGTGCGCGCCGCGCTACGCAAGGTCGAGGAAGAAATCCTTCAGGACCACATCGCGCACTGCGTCCAGCATGCGATCGCCAGCGGTGATGCGGCCGAGCAGCGCCGCAAGATCGACGAACTGATGGACGTTTTGAGCCGGACGTCGCGTTGACTGGCATCAACGCCCGACAGAAAAGAGGAGAAGCCGCCATGCATCACACCGCTCTCAGCCCCGATCGCCGGGCGGTTCTGATCGGGGGGCTGTCGATGGCGCTGCTCGCGGGCGGCGCCGCGCAGGCGGCCGAACCGGTCGTCGCTGTGACCAAGGATCCCGACTGCGGCTGCTGCGGCGCCTGGATCGCTCATATTCGCAAGAACGGCTTTGCAGCGACGGTCACCGAGACGCGCGATGTCGCGTCGGTGAAGGCTCGCCTCGGCGTACCGGCCCAGCTTGCCTCGTGCCACACGGCCGAGGTGGCGGGTTACGTCGTCGAGGGCCATGTGCCAGCCGACGCGCTGAAGCGCCTGCTCGCCGAGAAGCCCGACGCGATCGGTCTTGCCGTACCCGGCATGCCCATCGGCTCACCCGGCATGGAAGGCGGTACGCCGGAAGTGTACGAGGTCGTACTGTTCGGTCGCGATGGCCGCACGAGCGTTTACGGCCGCTATAGGGGCGAAAAGCGGCTGACTGCCTGATCGCTCAAAGCAGAACGTCCGCCCTACCTTTCGGTAGGACGGACGTTTGCAGATGGAGGCGCGAAACCTCCGCTTTGGATCACTTCACCTGATCAGCCTTCAGAGAGATCAGCTGGGTCGCGGCGGCACGGACCTTCTCGGTCTCGGCCTTCGGGAGAGCGACGAGACCCTTCCGTGCGAGGTAGCCGTCTTCCGAGATCGCCTTGTCCGAGACGTATTCGGCGAGGAACTTGTCGAGACCCGGGATCACGCCGACGTGCTGCTTCTTGGCGTAGATGTAGAGTGCGCGCGCACCCTTGTACTTGCCCGACGAGATCGACTCGTAGTCCGGCGCGACGCCGTCGATGGCGACGCCTTCGAGCTTGTTGGTGTTCTCCTCGAGGAACGAGTAGCCGAAGATCCCAAAGGCGTTCTTGTTGGCCTCGAGCTTCTGGACGATCACGTTATCGTTCTCGCCGGCTTCGACATACGCGCCATCTTTGCGGATCGACTTCCAGAGGGTTTCAAAGGTCTTGGGATCGGAGGCGCGGAGGTCCTTCAGCGCGGCGACTTGCCGAGCGCCGGAATCCATAAAGAGTTCGTGGAAGCTGTCGCGCGTACCGGAGGTCGGCGGCGGGCCGAGCACTTCGATCTTCACGTTCGGCAACGACGGATCGATGTCCGACCAGTTCTTGTAGGGGTTGGGGATGAGCTTGCCGTCCTTGTCCGGCACGCGCTCGGCAAGGGCGAGGAACACTTGCTCCAACGTCAGCTTGGTCTTCGGGCCGGCCTTGGCATGCGTGAGGGTCAGGCCGTCGATGCCGACTTTGATCTCGACGATGTCGGTGACGCCGTTCTTCTGGCACTCGTCAAATTCGCTCTTGCGGATCGGGCGCGAGGCATTCGTCACGTCCGGATGACCGGCGCCGACGCCAGCGCAGAAGAGCTTGAAGCCGCCGCCGGTGCCGGTCGACTCGACGACCGGTGTCTTGCCGCCGCCAGAGCGGCCGAACTGCTCGGCGACCGCCGTCGTGAAGGGATAGACGGTCGAGGAACCGACGATGCGGATCTGATCACGCGCAAAGGCCGAGGTCGCGCACAGCGACGTGGCAAGCGCAGCGGCGATGCCGATGACACGAATGTTCACGCTAGTCTCCCATCTCAACCGGCGCCGTCGTAGCGCCGCCCGGACGCCCGCTGCGTCCGCGTCGGGAGATACGGCAGTTCTACTATCGTTTTATGACGAGATAAGCCTCTGATATAAATCAATTATTTTTTGGACCACCAGAGCGGTCGATGGCCGTCTTGTCCATTCACTTCCATTTAATCTGTACTCTGCCTACGGAAGACCGATCGACCGTTGACGGATCGCTCAGGCCTCGAAGACATCGGCCCATTCGGGGTGGCGGCCTGCCTGCGCGCGAACGTAGGAGCACCGCGGGACGATCTTGAAGCCTTCCGCGCGTGCGTCGGCAACGAGGCGTTCGACCAGCAGTCTCGCAATGCCCATGTCGCGCATCGCAGGCGGTGTGAAGGTGTGGTCAGCGATCACGCGGTCGGGTGCGGATCGCACGTAAGCTAGTTCTGCCCTCCCGGTGACGCCGGGCACGGTCGCCAAGTAGCGCCCACCGCCTGCACTCGCCTCACGGATGATCGCGATGTCGGTCATGTCTCGTTTCCTTCGTGGCGCAGCGCGCTTCGCCGGTTGGCCGTCCCTACCCCTGTCCTATAAGAAGCCGACACCGATCCCAGGTTCCGAAGAAAGACTAATCCATGCCGCGCATCCTCGTCTTCAACGGCTCGCCGCGCACGGCGGAAGCCAACCTCGTCGCAGCCGGCTCGGCGTCTTACCTCGACCTCTTCCGCTCCGCGCTCGGCAACACCGGCGACCATTCGAGATCAATCGACTTCGTCGAGCTCCTGGTCGCCGATGGCGAGCGGCTGCCACGCGGTACGAGCTTCGATGATTTCGACGGCGTGTGGGTCTCGGGCTCGCCCCTCAATGCCTACCGGCTCGATCAGCCTTCCGTCCGTGAGCAGATCGCATTGGTCCGCGAGATGTGGAATGCCGGCGTGCCGGCGTTCGGCTCATGCTGGGGCTTGCAGATGATGGCGGCGGCACTCGGCGGCAGCGTGCGGCTCAACCCCAACGGCCGAGAGATCGGAATCGCCCGAACGATCACGCTGAGCGAGGCGGGTCGGCAGCATCCTATGTACGCAGGCAAGCCGGTGGCGTTCGACGCGCCCTGCATCCATGAAGACGAGGTCGCGTCGCTGCCGTCCTGCGCGACCGTTCTGGCGTCGAACGAGATGAGCAGGGTGCAGGCTGTCGCTTTCCAGGATGGCCCGCGCTGCTTCTGGGGCGTCCAGTACCATCCGGAGTTCGTGCTCTCGACGCTCGCGGCCATCATGTCGACCCGCGTCGACCGGCACCTCGCGGAAGGGCTGGCGAACAGCGAAGGATCGGTCGCGGCGATCGTCGCCGATTACCGCGCGCTCGACGCCGATCCGCAGCGCAAGGACCTTGCTTGGCGATACGGCATTGGCGCCGACGTTCTCGACCCCGCGCGCCGCACAATCGAGTTCCGCAACTGGCTGTCAGAGGTCGTCTTGCCGCGCGCGGCGCGGCGCTGAGGCCCGCTCGTGAGAGGTGCAGTGGACGTCCACTGCACCTCGCGCTCGGTTCAGGTCGGCATCGTCACTTCGATGCCGCGGTAGAAGTAGTTCATCGACCGGATCTGGTCGTCGGTTAGGCGCTGCCCCGCCGGAATGACGGTCGTGCCGTCCTGCCGGACGATCGGGCCTTCGAACGGGTGCAGCTTGCCCGACGCGATGTCGTCGCGGATCTTCGTCGCCTCGCTGACCTCTTCCGGCGTCATGTTCGTGAACGGTGCGAGCCGGAACATGCCAGACGCCAGACCGCCCCAGGTGTCGCTCGGCGCCCACTTGTTGTCGAGAACGGCCTGGGCGCGCGACGCGTAATAGTCGCCCCAGTTGTTGATGTTCGACGTGAGATGTGCTTTCGGCGCGAACCGCGTCATGTCGCTGGCCTGGCCGAAGCCGAAGATCTCACGCTCGTTGGCGAGCTGCAGCGGCGCCGGACTGTCCGTGTGCTGGCAGAGGACGTCGCAGCCCTGGTCGACGAGGGCGCGCGCCGCATCGGCTTCGCGGCCGGGGTTGAACCAGGCGTTGACCCACACGACCTTGATCTTCATGGCCGGATCGACCGACCAGGCGCCGCGCATCACCGTGTTGATGGCGTGGACGACTTCCGGCACGGGGAACGAGGCGACGTAGCCGATCTGCTTCGTCTTCGACTTGCGCGCGGCGATCACGCCTTGAACGTAACGGCCCTCGTAGAAGCGGGCGTTGTAGATCGCCAGATTCGAACCCGTCGTGGTGCCGGTCGCGCTCTCCCAGAGCACGTTGGGATTGGCCTGGGCCGCCCGCACCGTCGCCTGATAGTAGGAGAAGCTCGTGGTGAAGATCAGCTTCGATCCCGTGCGCACGAGCTGCGTCGCGACACGGTCGAAATCCGGCGGTGCCACCGCTTCGACCTGGTTGGCCGTGACCTTGCTACCCAGCACTTCGAGCATCCGGCGGCGCCCGAGGTCGTGCATCGTCGACCAGCCGAAGTCACCGACTGGACCGATCAGGATGAAGCCGACGTTGAGCGGGGACTGGGCCGCTGCGCGGCCGGCCAGTGCGGCGCTGCCGGCAAGCGCGCCGGCTCCCACCAGAACTTCGCGACGATTCATGGACACGAAAAGGATCTCCCCATTGGTTGGCTCGGACGGCATGACATTGCGGTCGGAACGTATGCATCGCGATGGCGGAAGACCAGACCGCAAGCTGTGTAGAAAGTGGGCGCTCCCTGCTCAACGATCCGGCACGAACGCTGTGCCGAGCGACTGTGGCCCGGCTGCACCTTGCGAGCGGACACGCATGATGAGGACGAGCACCACGATCGTGATGAGGTAGGGCAGGGCCGCCAGCAACTGAGAGGGCACCGGCACGCCGGCCGACTGGGCGTGCAGCTGCAGGATCGTCAGGCCTCCGAAGAGGTAGGCGCCGGCTGCTGCCCGGTATGGCATCCACGAGGCGAAGACGACGATCGCCAGCGCAATCCAGCCGCGGCCGCCCGTCATCCCCGACGTCCAGAACGGCGTGTAGACGAGCGACAGGTAGGCGCCAGCCAGCCCCGCGCAGGCGCCGCCGAACAGTGTGGCGTAGAGCCGGATGCGCAGCACCGGATAGCCGAGCGCGTGAGCGGAGGCATGGTTCTCGCCACAGGCTCTCAGCACGAGCCCCCCCTTGGTGCGGGTCAAGAACCACGACACACCGATCACAAGAGCGATGGAGACGTAGACGAAGGGATCCTGCCGGAACAGGATGGGGCCGAGGAAGGGGATGTCGGATAGTAGCGGGACGTCGATCTTGCCAATGCCCGCCCGCTGCAGTCCGACGTAAGGCGCGCCCACCACGCCGGACAAGCCGAGCCCGAACACGGTCAGCGCGAGACCGGTCGCGACCTGGTTTGTCGCCAGACCAAGCGCCAGAACAGCGAAGATGGCTGCGAGCGCTACTCCGGCGAGGATCGCCGCCAGCACGCCGAGCGCGCTCGAGCCCGTCGTGATCGCCACCGCGATGCCGACCGCAGCGCCCATGATCATCATGCCCTCGACGCCGAGATTGAGCACGCCGGCGCGCTCGGTCACGAGTTCACCGATCGCGGCGATGAGCAGCGGCGTCGACGCGGTGATCACGGTCAGGATGATGGCTTCGAGAAGAGTCATGCCGCTGCCCCCCGGATCAAGCGGACGCGGTAGAGCAGGAAGCTGTCGCAGGCGAGCACGTAGAACAGCAGCAGCCCCTGAAACACGCGCGTGACGTCGAGCGGCAGCTTCAGCATGATCTGCGCGTTCTCTCCGCCGATGAAGGTGATCGCGAGGAACACGCCGGCGATCAGGCAGCCGATCGGATTGAGCCGGCCGAGGAACGCCACGATGATCGCGGTGAAGCCATAGCCCGGCGACAGGTTCGGCTGGAGCTGCTTCACCGTGCCGGCCGCTTCGAGAATGCCGGCGAGGCCGGCGAGAGCACCGGAGACCGCGAACACGAGCCAAGTCAGCCGCTTCGCGCTGAAGCCTGCGAACCGCGCCGCCTTCGGAGCCTCGCCAACGAGGCGGATCTCGAATCCCTTGAGCGTGCGAACCATCATGAAAGCGGCGAGCGCGACGACGACGAGCATGATCGGCGTGCCGATGTTGAGGCGTCCGTCGGACAAAAGCGGCACCGTCGCCTCGGGCTCGAACACCACCGTTTGCGGCATGTTGAAGCCCTGCGGATCGCGCCAGGGTCCGCGGACGAGCCAGTCCATGAAGAGCTCGGCCACATAGACCAGCATCAGACTGGTCAAAATCTCGTTCGCACCGAACCGCGTCTTCAAGGCGGCGGGGATGGCCGCGAATGCCGCGCCGCCAAGGGCACCAGCCAACAGCATCGCCGGCAAGACCCACGGGCCATTGGACGTGCCGTGGGTGGCGATCGCCACCCAGGTGCCCGCCATCGCCCCCATCAGGAGCTGGCCCTCCGCCCCGATGTTCCAGTTGTTGGACTGATAGCAGAGCGCCAGGCCGACCGCGATTAACACCAGCGGGGTCGCCTTGACCGCTACCTCCTGCAGGCCCCACGCGTCCGACACCGGACTGATGAAGTAGGCGTGGAGCGCGCGCACGGGATCCTGGCCCAGCGCGATGAAGATGACGACGGCCGAGACGAGGGTCAGCGCCACGGCGATCAGCGGTGAAGCGATTTGCATCGCCAGCGGCGTCTTCGCGCGCCGCTCGAGTGCGAGACGCATCATGCTGCCTCGCGTTCGTTGGGAAAGCCAGAGCCGCCCATCAGCAGGCCGATCGCCTCGCGGGTGATCCCTGCTCCGGCGAGCGGCGCCGACAGCCGGCCATGAAAAATTACCGCGATGCGGTCGGCGATCTCGATCAGTTCGTCGAGGTCCTGGCTGATGACGACCACAGCCGAACCCTGGCCGGCGAGATCGACGAGAGCCTGTCGGATCAATCGGGTCGCGCCGGCATCGACGCCCCACGTTGGCTGCGAGACGATAAGCAGCGCCGGCTTGCGCAGGATCTCTCGTCCGACCACGAACTTCTGAAGATTACCGCCGGAGAGCGCCCTAGCCTCGGGATCGCGCTGACCCTTCCGCACGTCGAACGCCTCGGTCACGGCATCCACCCACGAGAGCGTGCGCGCGGTGTCGACGAGGCCGCGACGCACGAAGCCGTTGGCTGCGTGCCCGGCGATCAGTGCGTTCGCGGACAGAGAGAAGCGCGGTGCCGCAGCGTGGCCGAGCCGCTCCTCGGGGACAAACGCCGCTCCGCGCCGGCGCCGCGCATTGATGTCGTCGCTGCCGACGGGCACACCGTCGAAGACGACTTGTTCCGCTCGCGGCGCGGCGATCTCGCCCGACAGTGCCGCGAACAGTTCCTCCTGCCCGTTTCCGGCCACGCCGGCAATGCCGAGGATCTCGCCCTGCCGTACGTCGAGCGACACGGCCTTGAGGCCCGTCCCGTGAGGATCTTCGGAGGCCACCGTCAGATTGCGGAGGGAGAGCCGGACCGGCGCCGTGCTCTCGGTCGCTTCGTGGCGGACCGCGCCGACATCGCTTCCCACCATCATGCGCGCGAGACTCGCGGCCGTTTCCTGGCGTGGGTCGCAGGTCGCCACGACTTTCCCCTGGCGCAGCACGGTCGCCGCCTCGCAGATGCGGCGCACCTCTTCGAGCTTGTGTGAGATGTAGAGGACCGAACAGCCTTGGGCGCGGATCGTGGCAATCGTCGCGAAAAGGCTCTCGCATTCCTGCGGCGTCAGGACGGACGTCGGCTCGTCGAGGATCAGGAGCTTCGGCCGTTGCATCAGGCAGCGCACGATCTCCACACGTTGCCGTTCGCCGACCGACAGGCGCCAGACTTCGCGCGTCGGGTCGAGAGGCAGGCCGTAGTCGCGCGACACGGCGTCTAGTCGCTCGGCGACGCGGCGGCCAGACTGGGCCGTGTCCAGCGCGAGCGCCACGTTCTCGGCGACCGTTAGGTTGTCGAACAGCGAGAAGTGCTGGAAGACCATGCCGACCCCGAGGGCGCGTGCGGCCTTCGGATTGGGAAGCGAGACCGGCTCGCCCTGCCAGAGGATCTTGCCCTCGTTCGGCTGCAGCAGGCCGTAGAGCATTTTGACAAGGGTGGACTTGCCGGCGCCGTTCTCGCCGAGCAGGGCGTGCACTTCGCCCGCTTTCACGTCGAGATCGATCTGATCGTTGGCCAAGAGGGTGCCGAAGCGTTTGACGACCCGCTGGGTCGCGATCAGAGAAGGCGGGCTCATGGTGCGGTCCGCGCTCCATCGCCCCGCAACGCAAGGTGCCGAGGCGCCGGGCTTCGTCCCTCTTGGCTCACTAAAGCGCGCGGCAAGGCTGGGGTCGACATCGTTCCGTCAAGTCCGTCACTCGTTTGCAGGCGACGCGACTATACCCAGACTTCGGTCAACCCGGGAAAGCACGAGAGCCAAGAATTGCCGGAGCTCTATTCAGCCAGGGTAGTGGTGTCCGCAAGCGTCGACATCCTTACCGATCGCAGGAACGCTCAGCCGCTCATGCGTAGACTAGCCGAGAGCGCAGTCTCTAGATGCGTTGCGCTAGACTGTTAGAAGGTGGCAGAGGCTCACCGCCCCACACTGCGAGTTTTCGCGCTAAACGGTCGGGCACTCGCTGAAGCGGTGTACGATTGGTGGAGCCGAGGGGAATCGAACCCCTGACCTCGTGAATGCCATTCACGCGCTCTCCCAACTGAGCTACGGCCCCGAACCTTTGGGATATTGCCTCGGCGGCAACCGCCGTCCGAGGCGCGTGTTGTTAGGTTAAGTTCGCCGGTAACGCAAGCCCCTTTCGTCTCGCAACACAGGGCCGCGCGAAGCGGATCAGGGCTCCTCGTCGCCCTCGGCGACCGGGCCACCGAGAATGCCCGAAACGTCGCCGCCATCTTCCTCTTCTTCCTCGAGGAACGTCTCGTCCGCCTCGGCGGCGATCGGCTCTTCCGTTGCCTCGATGTCGACCAGTTCTTCCGCGCCCTCGACCTCCGGCGCCTCGGCCACCGGCGCCACCTCGTCGACGAACTCCGGCTTTTTCTTCCGGTTCTTGTCGTCAACGATGCCGCCCGGTGCGGACGCGATCACATACGCGGTCTCGCAGATCGGGCAGACGATCGGATCGCGATTGAGGTCGTAGAAGCGGGACCCACATTGCGGGTTCTGGCACGTGCGCTTCGTGCCGCGCGCAGCTTTGGTCGACATTTCGGCCTCGAACGTTTCAGGGCAATCGGCGGCCCGTATCTCAGCCGCTCAGCGAAACAAGGGCCGGTCACTGCCATACTCCCCGGCGGCTGTCAAAACGTGTTCGCGGCGAAGCGTTGACAGGTCGTGACCCGGCTGGTCTATCGGGCGCGGCCCGCGCGCCGCCGGCCGTACGACCACGAGATCGCCATGTCGTCCACCGCCTCTCCTCGTCCGCTGACGACCAGCCGCAGCGGGGCCCTTACCGGCCGCGTCCGGGTGCCGGGCGACAAGTCTATTTCCCACCGCTCTTTGATGTTCGGGGCGCTCGCCACCGGCGAGACCCGGATCACCGGGCTGCTCGAGGCCGAAGACGTCCTGAATACGGCCAAGGCGGTCACCGCCCTTGGCGCGCCGGCCGAAAAGACGGGCGACACCTGGGTGGTCCGCGGCCGGGGGGTCGGCAGCCTGACGCAGCCGGCCGGACCGCTCGATTTCGGTAACTCCGGCACCGCCGTCCGACTGATGATGGGGATCATCGCCGGCCACGATATGACCGTGACTCTGACCGGGGACGCCTCGCTCTGCCGGCGCCCCCAGGGGCGCGTGCTGAAGCCGCTCGGCCAGATGGGCCTCGTGACGCTCGAGGCGGGACGCGAGACGCTGCCTGTCACTATCCGTGGCACGTCGCGCCTGATGCCGGTCGTCTATGAAACGCCGGTGCCGTCGGCACAGGTGAAGTCGGCCATCCTCCTCGCCGGCCTGCACGCCCTCGGTGCCACGACAGTCGTCGAGCGGGAAGCGACGCGCGATCACACCGAGCGGATGCTGCGCCACTTCGGCGCCACGGTCGAAACCGGACGGCGCGACGGCAAGACGGCCATCACCGTGAAAGGCCATGCGGAGCTCTCGGGGCGACCCGTAACGGTGCCTGGCGATCCGAGTTCCGCCGCGTTTCTCATCGCCGCCGCGCTCGTCGTGCCGGGGTCCGAAGTCACCGTGACGGGCGTGCTCGTGAACGAGACGCGGACCGGCTTCTACACGACCCTGCGGGAGATGGGCGCCGATCTCGCCTTCGAGAACGCACGCGAAGAAGGCGGCGAGCCGATCGCCGACATCCGCGTCCGGTTCTCGAAACTCAAGGGCGTGCGGGTGCCGCCGGAGCGCGCGCCGAGCATGATCGACGAGTATCCCGTGCTCGCCGCCGTGGCTGCGTTCGCCGATGGCGAGACGCGCATGGAAGGCCTCGCCGAGCTCAAGGTGAAGGAGAGCGACAGGCTGTCGGCGACGGCCGCGGGGCTCGCCGCCAACGGCGTCGGCGCCCGGGTCGACGGCGATACGCTGATCGTGACGGGCGGCAAGGTGCCGGGTGGCGGGACGGTCGTGACCCATATGGATCATCGCATTGCGATGGCGTTCCTGACGCTCGGGCTCGCCTCCGATCGGCCGGTAACGGTCGACGACACGAGCTTCATCGCGACGAGCTTCCCCGAGTTCCGCGGCCTGATGGAGGGGCTCGGCGCCCGCTACGTCGACGGAGCCGCTGCATGATCATCGCGATCGACGGGCCGGCGGCTTCGGGCAAAGGCACGCTCGCGAAACGGGTCGCCGCGCATTTCGGTCTGGCCTGCCTGGATACAGGTCTCCTTTACCGCGCCGTCGCCCGCGACGTCCTGGAACAGGAGCGGTCGCTGGAAGACGAAGCGTATGCCGCTCGGGTCGCGCGGACGCTCGATACCGCCACCCTCAGCGATCCCGCCCTCCGGCTGCCGGGCGTCGGTGACGCCGCTTCCGTCGTCGCCAAGTTCCCGAAGGTGCGCGCCGCCCTGCTCGATCTGCAGCGGGACTTCGCCCGGCAGGAGCCCGGCGCCGTGCTCGACGGCCGGGATATCGGGACGGTCGTATGCCCCGACGCCGACGTTAAGATTTTCGTCACCGCGACCGCCGAAGTGCGGGCCCGGCGGCGCTATGCGGAGCAGAAGGCCCGGGGCGAGCCGGTCACCTACGAGGGCGTGCTCGCCAGCATCCGCCAGCGGGACGAACGGGATGCGAACCGGGCCGATGCGCCCATGAAGGCAGCGCCCGACGCGATCTTGCTCGACACCACCGAGTTGGATATAGAGGCGGCATTCGACGCCGCCGTCGGACTGATCAAGAGGAAGATCGGCCAATAGGGCGCCCAGAGGCGCTCAAATCCATTGGCGGGCACCCCCCTCTGCCGGCGGTCGAACAGATCAAACCCATCGGAGCGGTTCCGTTCGCCCGGCCAGTCGTGCCGCGTGCGGACTTCAGCGTGTTTCGGTGGTCAACCCGACCGCGCCGGCCCGGCCGGCATGTCGATACCCAACCAGGAGTTCGAATGAGCATCGCAGAGTCTTCGAAGGATTTTTCACCGAGCCGTGACGAATTCGCGGCCATGCTGAACGAGACGCTGGCCGACGACGTCGCCTACGAAGGCAACGTCGTGAAGGGCCGCGTCGTCGGCATCGAGAAGGACATGGCCATCATCGACGTCGGCCTGAAGATGGAAGGCCGCGTGCCGCTGCGCGAGTTCTCGATCGCCGGCAAGAACGCCGAGATCAAGATCGGCGACGAAGTGGAAGTCTACCTCGAGCGTATCGAGAACGCCCTCGGCGAAGCTGTGCTGTCGCGCGACAAGGCACGCCGCGAAGAGAGCTGGGCGCGCCTCGAGAAGCTGTTCGAGGAAGGCCAGAAGGTCACCGGCGTGATCTTCAACAAGGTGAAGGGTGGCTTCACGGTCGACCTCGACGGCGCCGTGGCGTTCCTGCCGGGCAGCCAGGTCGACATCCGTCCGGTGCGCGACATCGGCCCGCTGATGCATCAGCCGCAGCCGTTCCAGATCCTCAAGATGGACCGCCGCCGCGGCAACATCGTCGTCTCGCGCCGCTCGGTGCTCGAAGAGACGCGTGCCGAGCAGCGCGCCGATATCGTCGCCCGTCTCGAAGAGGGCCAGGTGGTCGAGGGTGACGTCAAGAACATCACCGATTACGGCGCGTTCATCGACCTCGGTGGCATCGACGGCCTGCTGCACGTCACCGACATGGCGTGGCGCCGCGTCAATCATCCGAGCGAGATCGTCAACGTCGGCGACCGCGTGAAGGTGCAGATCATCCGCATCAACCCGGAAACGCAGCGCATCAGCCTCGGCATGAAGCAGCTGCAGTCCGATCCGTGGCAGGGCATCGAGGCGAAGTATCCGGTCAACGCCCGCTTCAGCGGCACGGTCACGAACATCGCCGACTACGGCGCGTTCGTGGAACTCGAGCCGGGCGTCGAGGGACTGATCCACGTCTCGGAAATGAGCTGGACCAAGAAGAACGTCCACCCCGGCAAGATCGTGTCGACCAGCCAGAAGGTCGACGTGCAGATCCTCGAGGTTGACCCGAACAAGCGCCGCATCAGCCTTGGCCTGAAGCAGACGCAGGACAATCCGTGGGAGACGTTCCTCGCCCAGCATCCGAAGGGCACGGTGGTCGAGGGACCGATCCGCAACATCACGGAGTTCGGTCTGTTCATCGGTCTCGACAACGGCGTCGACGGCATGGTCCACCTCTCGGACCTCGACTGGTCGAAGGCCGGCGACGAGGCGATCAAGGACTACAAGAAGGGCGACAATGTCCGCGCAGTGGTTCTCGACGTCGACAGCGCGAAGGAGCGGATCTCGCTCGGCATTAAGCAGGTCGGCGGCGACCCGATGGAGAGCATCGGCTCCATCAAGAAGGGCGCGACCGTGACCTGCGAAGTCGTCCAGGTGCAGGAGAATGGCCTCGAGGTGCGTCTCGCCGACACCGACATGACGAGCTTCATCAAGCGGTCGGACCTGTCGCGTGACCGGTCCGAGCAGCGCCCCGAGCGGTTCAACGTCGGCGACAAGTTCGACGCCGCGGTCACCAACATCGACAAAGCTGCGCGCCGCATCACCGTCTCCATCAAGGCACTCGAACTCGCCGAGGAGAAGCAGGCGGTGGCGCAGTACGGCTCGTCCGACTCGGGCGCGTCGCTCGGCGACATCTTCAAGGCTGCGATCAAGAAGCGCGAAGAAGACAACGGCTAAGACGACCGCCGCTCCTCATCGGGAGCGGCCGTCCTCTGCCAACGGAAAAGCGCCAGGGCATCCGGCGCTTTTTCTTTTTGGTGCGCTCAGTCGACGGGAAGTCCAAGGCGCGCGAGCGCGGCGGCGAGATCGACCGATGGATCGTACTGGACGGTCGCGAAGCCGAGGGCTTCGGCCGTCGCGACGTTGGCCGCCGAGTCGTCGATGAAGACGCAGTCTGCCGGGTCGAGTTGCCGACGATCCAGCAGCAGGCGGAAGATTTTCGGATCGGGCTTCACGACCCGCTCGTGCCCCGAGACGACGGCATCCCGGAAGCTGGCGAGGAAGGGAAACCGGACGACACTGTCCGCCCACTTCTCGCGGCTGAAGTTGGTAATCGCATAGTCGGGCGTGCCGCGGGCGCGCAGACGCTCCAGCACAGCGACGTTCTCCGCGATGGCTCCGGGAACCATTTCATGCCAGCGCGTGTCGTAGGCGCGGATCGCATGGGCGTGCAGCGGATACTCCGCGACCAGAGCCGCGATGGCTTCCGCGTAGGGACGGCCGCGATCCAGTTCGAGATTCCAATCGGCCGTGCAGACGTTCTCCATGAACCACTGCATCTCGGCCGGGTCGGGGAACAGCTTGCGGTACAGCAGTGTCGGGTCCCACCGGATGAGGACATTGCCGACGTCGAAGACGACCGCTTTCACCATCGCCTGCTCCCCCAGATCGCCAGTTGGCGCCCGATGCGAAAAAGGCGCCGGAATATTCCGGCGCCTTTGAAATTGTAGCAGGTGGTTTGCGGTCGATCAGCCCGTCTGCTGGATCGCCGACAGCTCCCACTGATCGGGGCGGCCGCCACGCGGACGAATGAACGTCCAGATCTCGGTGACCTCGACCGGCGTCTCGCGATCGCCCTCGACGATGCGGCCGCTCTGGATCTCGACCAGCGCGTCGGTGACCGCGAAGCGCATCGCGACGGTCGCGTAGTCACCCGAAGCCTCGGTCCAAGCCTCGGCGAGGTCGCCCTGCAGGAGCTTCGGCGAGCCGACCTCATTGCGAAGCCCGCGCTTGGCGTTGGCGTCGAGGTCCTGCGCGAAGTAGGAGAGGATCTCCGGCGTCACGCGCGTCGACAGAGTGTCGAGGTCGGCACGGCCGTAGGAGACCTGGATCTCACCGAGCAGGCGCTCGAAGGCGTTGTAGTCGTCCGGACCAATCGTCAGCGGACCCTTCATGCCGGGGCGGAGGCCAGCGCCGAGCGGACCGCTGCCGGTCGCCTGACCGGCGGGACCCTGGTTCAGAGCCTGGCGCTGATTGACGTTCGGGTTGCCGTAGCCGGTCGGAGCCGGACCGCCAGCGCCGGCCATGCCGGCGGCGGCGCGACGGCGCGCGAAGAAGCTCCAAGCAAGGTAGATCAGGCCGCCGATGAGCAGCATCTGGAGGAGGAAGCCGAGGACGCTCGCCATCGCACCAAGGCCGAAGAGGCTCGCGAGACCGGCGCCGATCAGGCCGCCCATGAGAAGGCCACCCCAGCCGCCGAAGCGAGAGGCTGCCGGCTGGGCGGCTTGCGCGCCAGGGGTGCCCGGGGTGCCGGCCGACGGACGGCCGGGCTGGGTCATCGTGCGGTCCATCGGGGTAGCCGCCTTCGGCGCGGTATTGGTCGTCGGCGGAGCGGTGTACGTGTTGCTGCCGCGGCTCCCGTAGCTCTTGCCACCGCTCGGACGCGCATCGGCGACGTCGACGGCGAGCGCGACGGCACCGGCCATCATGGCACCAATCGCGACGAATTTGGTCAAACGAGACCCGGCCAACATTGGTAGTTTCCCCTGCATCTTGTCCCTGGGCTTCAGAGCCCACGCTCAACATATAGGGAGCCGTGCGCCGTTTCCAATAAGTCCGACACGGAAGGTCGAGGTTCAGTTGACGCCAGTTTCGGCGATCAGCCGGCTTTTGGACTCGGTCGGCGCGCCGAAGTGCTCGAAGTAGCGGGGATCGATCTTTTCAACGGGGAGAACGATCAGGACGTCGACCGTGCCGAACTGGTGATCGATAACGGCGCCGTCGCCGACGAACGCGCCAAGCCGCAGGTAACCTTTTATGAGCGGCGGCAAGGCCCGCAGTGCCGCTTTCATGTCCACCTTTTCGCGGGGCATGAGGTTCATGGGTACGTGCAGGCGTTCGTGGGCCCGGACCCGCCACTCGGGCGGCGCCGACGCCGAATGATGCAGGAAACTCAAGGCCATGGCGTGCGCAGCCGGGTCGGTTCCCTCGAAGCTCGCACAGCCGATCATGACGTCGACCTTATGCTCTCGCACGTAGGTCCAGAGGCCATGCCAAAGCAGTTCGACGCTGCGCTTGGTCCGGTATGGTCGCAGCACGCACGACCGGCCCAGTTCCATGAACCGGTACCCGGGCTTGGAGGCAATCAGCGGGGCGATATCGTACTCGCCCTGCGTGTAGAAGCCGAGCGAGCGCTCAGCCACCTCCTGGCGCAGGACGCGGTAGGTGCCGACGACCGGTGGCTGAGCCCGCCCCCGCCAATTTGACGTTTGCGGGGTGGCCCCGAGGTCGACCACGAGCAGGTGATCGCAGACGGCATCGTAAGGATCGACGTCACGCCGGCGGACCTGGGCCGTGAGGCTCGGTTTGGCGGACATCTCCCGATAGAAGACGTCGTAGCGCAGCCGTTGGGCGAGGCGCAGGTCACGACGCGACGCGGCCATCCGGACTTCCAGGTCACCGATGCGGCCATACGTCTTGATGGGGGCCAACCCGGCGAAATAGGGCAACCGGCTTCGCAATCTGCGCGACCCACCCGATAGGAAGCGCGTATCCGATGCAGCGCGCTCCGGTGTCGTTTGGCTGGTCGCCGGGTCCAGGTGTCCCGACATGACGGATCGTGCTCCCCCCGTTTCCGGCAGCTCGCCTCTTCCGGGCCTGGGCTGCTCGGCTCCCTTTGTTCCCAGGTGGTTTTCCACCCGCCGTTTGTCCAGAGGCCCCCGTTCACGGCATCGGATCAGCGCAAGCGGCGCCGTTACCCAGCGTTCGTCCGCACTCGACCCGAATACCACGTCTATACGAGAGTTATGACAGGAATTGCGGCGCGCGACCGGTCAGGGAACGGCTTCGTCGTCGGCGAGCTGGCGGGCGGCTTCGACACTCATCAGCGGGACGCCGTCGCGGATCGGGAACGCAAGGCGCGCCACCCGGCTGACGAGTTCCTGGCGCTCGGGAACGTACACGAGGCTCGTCTTAGTGAGCGGGCAGACCAGCAGTTCCAGAAGTCGCGGCTCGATGGCACGCGGTCCCGAGGCGATATGACTACCGCTGTCGTCGTCCGGCGCTGGAGGCGTCTCGTCCATGGCAGTCACTGTAGCGTGGAAGTTTCGCCGCCGCCGCCGGCGACATCCATCTCGGCGAGCGTGATGAGGATATCGGCACGGGCGGGCAGGTCGGGGGCTTCGAGCAGCGCCTGCTTCTCTTCGGGGCCATGCGGGCTGATCACCGACAGCGCGTTGACCAGAAACTCGGTGGTCGAAGTCGAGATCGCGCGCCAATCGGCCTTCATCTGGCGGTGCTGCAGATAGGCTTCGAGGGCCTTGAGCAGCCGATCACGGTCGACGGCGTTTTCGCCGCGGCCCGCCTCGAAGTCTCCGGCGAAAGGTTCGTAGTCGACCTCGCAGATCCGGTAAGGCGTTACGCTCGCGATCTCTCGGACGATGTTGAACCGCGCCACGCCCGTCAGGGTGATGAGCAGGCGGCCGTCGTCCAGCTCCTGAAAGGCGGTGACGCGTCCGGCGCAGCCAATGCGGCGCAGCTTCGTCGCCTTGCCGATCGGGCTCTCGACGCCCTCCGCAGCATCGGCGGGCTGGACCATGCCGAACACGCGTGAGCCGGAGATCACGTCGTTGAGCATCGCCAGGTAGCGCGGCTCGAAGATGTTGAGCGGCAGCGCGGCGCGCGGCAGGACGATGGCGCCGCGCAGCGGGAAGACCGGAAGGCTCGGCGGCAGATCCGCCGGTTTGCCGTACCTTGAGACTGGTGACACCGGTCACCTCTCCGGTTTGGCGGCTGGCGCGACGCACGCATCGGCGCGGGCACCAGCCGTCCGGTTCAAGCGAACATCAGCGAAGAGAGACGCCGGCGACCGTCGAGCGTGTTCGGATCCTTGGGACCCCAGGCCTCGAAGAACTCGACGAGCTGCTTGCGCGCCGCCTCCTCGTTCCACTTGCGATCGCGGCGGAAAATTTCGAGCAGCTGATCGACCGCGCCAGCTTTGTCGTCACCGGCCGCGAGTGCCAGAGCGAGGTCGAAGCGGGTCTGATGATCGGTCGGGTTGGCGGCGAGGCGCGCTTCGAGTTCGGCGCGGTTGCCGGCCTTTCCGGCAGCCTTACGGGAGAGCTCGATGGCCGCACGGACCGCCGCGATCGGCGCTGCATCGCGCTTCTCGGGCGGAACCAGCGCGAGCGTCTGCTCGGCCCGGGCGACGTCGCCGCTCTTCAGGTAGCACTTCGCCAAACCAGCGATCGCCTGAACGTTCTGACCTTCTTCCTGCAGCACCGCTGCATAGATTTCGGCTGCGCCTTGCAGGTCGCCGGCCTCGACCGCTTCGTCCGCCGCCTTCAGCGCTTCGGCGAGATCGGCGCCGCCGGCATCGCCGACCAGCCGATCGATGAACTGGCGAACAGCACTTTCAGGCTGCGCGCCCATGAACCCGTCGAGCGGACGGCCGTCCTTGAACGCGTAGACGGTCGGCAGCGACTGGATGCGCAGCTGCCCCGCGATGGCCGGGTGCTGGTCCACGTTTATCTTCACGAGGTGGACTTTGCCTTTGTAACTGCGCACGACCTTTTCGAGGATCGGCGTCAGTTGCTTGCATGGTCCGCACCAGTCAGCCCAGAAGTCGACGAGCACCAAAGCCTTCTTCGATGCCTCGAGAACGTCGGCCGCGAAGCTCTGTGTGGTCGCGTCCTTGACGACGCCGCTGTCACCGGCGTCTGCCTGCTGCTCGGCGCCCGGCTTGCGCCCTCCAAATCCGAAGTTGATCATGCGTATCCTCGTGCCTTTGCTGGCCGACGGCGCCTGGGTTTTGTGCGGCGCTCGCTCTCGGTTTCAGGTCGCTGCCGGGTCGATCACGTGGGGTTCGTGCCCTGTGGCGCGAATGAACCTCAAAAGATCATCCCGTGCAATGTTGGTCGTCGCCGTGTTCTCCAGCGGATGGCAGTTGATCGTGTCGTGACCCATCAACGCCTTATCGATGAAAACCGTCACCCGGCCTGACGTATCGTTGGCAATCGCGAAGGCGGTGACCGAACCCGGCGTGACGCCCAGCACCTGGAGAAGTAGGTCAGGTTTTCCGAACGACAACCGCGCCGAGCCGATCACTTTCGGAAGCGCCTTGAGATCGATCTGCGTGTGGCTTTCGGCGACCAGCAGGAACAGGCGGTCCTTGGCGTCCTTCAGGAACAGATTTTTGGTGTGTCCGCCCGTCAGTTCGCGCTCCAGTTTGGTGCTTTCGGCGACCGTGAAGACCGCTTCGTGCTCGACCGTGGTCGTCGCGATGCCCAGTTCGGCGAGGCGAGCCATCAAGTCGGCACGCGTCATTGGGCGGGGTTCGGTCGGGTCCGACATGGCTCTGTCCTGGAGGGTCCTGGCGAGTCTCGGTGGGTTGGGATGCCGGCTGGTCGGCCGCCCGGGACGGGGGCCTGCCGCCGCATCGACGGAGGGCTTGCGCTCGTCACGCGATTGCGTCATATACCGGGGCCTCGCTGCGGTCGAGCAGCGAATACCCTCATGGACGCGGGTGTAGCTCAGGGGTAGAGCACGACCTTGCCAAGGTCGGGGTCGTGGGTTCGAATCCCATCGCCCGCTCCAATTCGCCTAAAATTCTCAGGATTTTTTGACGTGCACGGCCGGGTTTAACGGCCCGTCAACACGCGCGTGCCAGGGTCCCAGATCGGGTGTTGGGGTCCGGGGTGTTTCGTGTCGTCTGCGCTGCAATTCGCCAAGGCTTCTCCGCTGGAACGCCGCACGGCTCCGCGGTCGGCGGCGGTGCTGTTCGGTCGCCTGATGCGCGCCGATAAACAGGAATACGACTGCGAGACCGTCGAGGTCGCGCTCGGCGGTCTGGTCATCACGGCGGACATTCGCCTCGAAGTGGGCGAACCGCTGATTGCGAATTTCGACCTGCTCGGGAGTGTCGTCGGTCGCATCTTGCGGAAGGTCGCCGGCGGCTACGTGCTCGTTCTAGAGACGACACCCAAGCGCGAGCAGAAACTCGCCCAACAGATCGCCGAACTTTCCCGGCGCCTCACAGAACCGGATGGCCTGTTGCGACGCCATCGGCGTGCCCCCGTCAATGGGATCGTCGACGTCGATTTCGGCGGCAAATCGGTCTCGCACCGCTGCCTCAACATCTCGGTTTCCGGTGCCTTGCTCGCGTCGGACGACTTGCCCGATCTCGGCGTCGCCGTCTCGTTCGGCGGAGTGCCGGCGAAAGTCGTCCGGCATGACCTGCGCGGGTTCGCCGTCGCCTTCGATACTCTTCAGCCTTCCTTGAAAGCCGCCTCCGGGCTCATTCGCGCTGCGAACCTCCGTCCAGGCGTCGCAGGCCAAGCGGCGTCTTACGGGCGTTGAAGTTCAGGCCCCGCCGACCGGGCGCTGGTGGCGTGTCCCGTCCGGCATCTGACGCGCGGCCATTCGCGCCAGCATCTCCTCCGCGACGGCCCGCAGATTACGTCCGACCTCGCCCGGATACTTGGCTGGAAACGAGCGGTCCTCCTGCGAAAAGCGCGCGGCATCCTGCAGCGCGAGAGCCCTTGGCAGCGCGGTCGCGAAGCAATCCATATCCGGCTGGCCTTTTAACCATTCCAGATACTGACGGTCGGTCGCCGAACTCTGATCGAACATGTTGACGAGGACGCCGAGATTTTCAGCAAACCCCATATCCTGGTCGAGCGCTCGGAAACGGCGGAACACATCGAGCCCGCAGAGCGAGATGTAGTCGGCCCGTGTCGGCGAAAGATGGAAGTCGGCTTCGCGCAACCAGCTTTCAGTGAGGACGGAAAGACCTGGCGGGCAGTCGATCAAGACGACGTCGAACACCGAGCGGACCGTCGTCAGCAATTCGGCGATGACTTGACGAAGTTTCGCGTGTGCACCTTGCCGCGAGACTTCGCGCTCCAGCAGCGTCAGCTGCATATCACTTGGCAGCAGATAGATCGAGCGGGCATCGTCAACGTCGGAGACGCCGCGGACAACGTACTTGGCCCAGTCGAGGGCCCCCTGCTCGAGCACGGTCTGAACGAGGAACTCGACGATGGAAAGGCCCGAGGTCTGCAACTTGTGAAGGTTGGACGTCGTCATCATCATCGCGCTGACGCTCGACTGAGCATCGCTGTCGATGACGAGCACGTTCTTACGCAATTGCGAGGCCAGCGTTTCGGCCAACGCCAGGACAACGGTCGATTTTCCGACCCCACCCTTCGTGTTCATGACGGCGACCGAATTGCGCATGCCAGCTTGGCTCGTTGGGCGTGAGTAACGGTAGGCGTGCTGTCGTTAGGGACCGAGTATAGCGAAGTCGTGACTTTCGCTCACAAAACGATGCTGCCGGGTAAACGGCCGTCGCCGACCGCCGCGTCGAGCATATTGCGCAGAACGTCGAGTTCGCCGCGCAGCAGCCCGGATCGCATCCTATCGCCTTTCGCTTCGGCCGCGACCAACGCGAGGTCATAGGCCTCAGCGGCGGCCCTGAGCGCGGCGAGATCGCCCGTCGTTTCACCGACGCGCTTCAGGCATGCGCCGCGCTGCTCTTCGAAGTGCCCGACCAGATCGCCGGAGGCTCCCTCTACGACGCTGTCGGCAGCAACCCGGTATGCGGCGGCGGCAAGCGCGAGAAGGCGAATGTCGCCGCGCCGGTAGCCGGCCGCCTGCGCGACATCGCCGAGTGCGGCCGCGAGATCGCCTGCAATCGCGTGGAACAGGGTTGCGAAGTCGGGCGCCGTGAAAGCCGCCTCGAGATCGGCGAGCGCGCGGTCGGCGTGGTTGCGATCCCCCGTGACGGCAGCGAGGCGAACGAGCGTCAATCCATGCCAGCCGCGCGCTTCCAGCCAGGCGGCTGGGCGTCGATCGGGACCGAGCGTGGAGACCGCCGCAGCGAAGGCTTCCGCGGCCGAGGCGAGACGTGCCGTATCCGGAGCACCGTTCGCCGAAAGAAGAACCGCATGACCCAGACGCAATTGCGCAAGCCCCCAGGCGCCGTCCACGCCGGAGATGGGAAGAGCCGGAAGCGCGATACCGATCGCATCGGCCGCCTGGCCGGCGATGCGGGGATCCTGTTCGGCGCGGGCGAGCGCGATCGCGACGCCTGACCATTCGACGAGGGCATGCGCCTTGAGTTCGGCAAAGCCCCCGGCTTCGGCCTCGTTGGCCCCGGCTTGGAACGCGGCCGCCGCCTCGCGCAATCTCGCGCCGGTTTCCCCGTGCCGCGCCGCGCTCTGGAGATAAGCGCCGCGGCGCAGATGGGTGCGGCTACGCAAGACGAGTTCGCTCGCCGGCAGATAGCGCAAGACCGTCAGCATATGTCGCGCCGCGCGTTGATAGGCGCCGAGCGCCCCCGCAAGATCGGCACGCGCGGCTCGGAGTTCGGCGGCCCGCGCCATCAGCGCACTGGCACGACCGAGGTCTTGCTGCGCGGCGCGAAGATAGGCGTCTTCGGCGGCACCCAGCACCTGATCGGTACGGTCGAACAGGCCCGCCTGCAGGGCAGACGCGGCTTCTGCGCCGGCCGGGATCGCACTCAACGGATCGGCGCTCGCGTGCGCCAGCCGTGTGGCGAGGGCGACCAGTCCGCGGGCCCGCTCGCCGAGGCCCTGCTCGGCACCGGTGTCGGAAAGCTCGGTCTCCGGAAGCAGGGCGCGCAGGTTTCGGACCGCCTGCGGCGACAAACCCGTGGCCCTGGCGACGTCCTGATCGGCCTGCGAGACCGGCGGCAGCCGGAGTTCGGCGGACGCCGCGCTTGCCGCGACGCTCGTGGTCTCGGCCGTATCGGGCGTCGCCGGGGTAGCGGCTGCCGAGACCTCAGGTGGCGGCAGGGGCGGCGCGGTGGGCAAAACCTGTGCGACGAGCGCGAGACGCTCCGGATCGGCGAGGGCACTGGCGACGATGGCATCGAGCACGCCGGTCGCGAGGCGCGCGTCGATCTCGGCCGGCCACGCGCCATCGCGCACGGCGGCGGAGATTACGGCCAGCGTGATCGCCGGCACGACCGGCAATTGCTCTGCCGCAGGATCGCTCGATGGCTCCGCGGCAGAAGCGAGCACGGCGGCTCGCGACGCGTAGTGGCGGACGATCTCACTGAGCGCGATCAGGACGGGCTCGGCATCTGTCACGCTCGATCCATCGTCTGCGAGCGCCCGACAGGCAGCCTCCAAACAGCCTTCGACCAGCGCGCCGGATTCCGGGCGGTCGTCGGACAAGAGACGGATCGCGACATCGTAGCCGTCGGCGGTTGGGTCGGCGGTGACGGCGATCCCGAGGCCGGCTGCGAGCGCAGCCAGGGTCTCGCCGATCAGTCTCATCACCGCGACGTCCAAAACCTTCTCTTCTCCTCGGCCCGCACCCGGAGCGCCCGGGCTCGTCAGCCGGCCCCCTCAAGCCCGCCACGGCTCGCGCATCATATAATGATATTCCCGGTTTGGGCGCATCTCGGTGGCGGCGGCGATGCGGTTCGACATGTTGTAGAAGCCGGTTACCGCGGCGATGTCCCAGATATCGCGATCTGAGAACCCGGCCGCGCGCAGCGCCGCCCGATCGCCCTCGACGATCTTGTCCGGGTGCTCGGTCAGTTTGACGGCGAAATCCAACATCGCCGTCTGGCGGGCATCCAGGCCGGCGGCGCGATAGTTCTGCGCGATCAGCTCGCCGAGTTCCGGGTCCTTGCCACGCTGGCGGACGGCGGCGCCGTGGGCCGTCAGGCAGTAATGGCAGTGGTTCACGGCGCTGACCGCGACGGCGATCATCTCGCGTTCGAGCTTCGTCAAGCCGCTGTCGGCCAGCATGAGGTCGTCGACCATATCGATGAAGGCTTTGAGCTTCACCGCGTCGAACGCATAGGCGCGCAGCACGTTCGGAACGAAGCCCAGCTTTTCCAGACACTTGTCGAAGTAGGCCCGGAGTTCATCCGTCAATTTCGCTTCGGGCCCGAGATCGAGTGCCGTGACACGCCCATCGGTTGCGCTCGCCATCGCGTCCTCCTGCTGACTGCTCCGTCGGCGTGGCGACGGTGGCTTTTCATGTTGCCTCATCCTACCCTGCTCGCGGGCTGGCCGTGCAGGCCTTGCGACCCGCGACCTGCCGCGCCCGTCCAACCGAGCTGGGGACTTGCATGGCACACGACCTTCCGACCGACCATCGCGACGTTCTTCGGCGGGTCACCTCTCGGATCGAAGATGTTCAGGTGCGGACGTTCGCTGCGATGCTCTACGGCGCAAACGGCGACACGCTGGCCGGCTTCGATCCCGCCTGGCTCGCCCGGCAAGCCGAAGCCGGCTATTTGGCCTTCCGCAGCCGGCCGCGCGGGAAGCATGCGGTGCAGGTGCGGTCCGGGACGCCCGAGCCCGGTGGGCCGCCCGTCACCGTGGTCGAGATCGCCAACGACGACATGCCGTTCCTGGTCGACTCGATTGCCGGCGAACTGCAGGCGAAGGGTCTCAACGTCCGGCTCCTCGTCCATCCGATCCTGAAAGTGGCCCGCCAGCCGGACGGCACGCTCGACGCCATTCTCGGACCCGGCGATCGCAACTGGGGCGACGGCAGCCAGGACAGTTTCATCCAGATCGTGCTCGACCCGCTCGGCGGCACACAGGCCGACGACCTCGCCCGCGATCTTTCGGCCGTTCTCGACGACGTGCGCAGTGCCGTCACGGATTGGCAGAGCATGGTTGCCCGGCTCGACCGCGCGATCACGGCGATGGAAATCACGCCGCCGCCGCTGGCCCCCGGGCTGCTCGCCGAGACCCTCGCGTTCTGCCGCTGGTTGCGCGATGGTCAGTTCACCTTCCTCGGGCTCAGAGAGCAGAAGCTCGTCGGTGACCTCGAGACAGGGATGCTGGATCCGGTGCCGGGATCGGGCCTCGGCGTGCTGAGAAGTGCTTCGGCACGGACGCTCAGCCGCAATCGCGCCCCGCTCGGGCTCAGCGCCGAGGTCAAACGGCACCTCGCGTCGGCCGATCCGCTGATCGTGACGAAATCGAACCTGATGTCGCGCGTGCACCGCCGGGTGCACATGGATTACGTCGGGCTGAAGCTCTACGGCGCCGATGGTGCGGTCAGTGGCGAACTGCGCATGGTCGGCCTTTTCACCTCGCAAGCCTATACGCAGCCGACCCGGCTCATCCCGCTGATCCGGCTGAAGATAGAGGCGGTGCAGGCGGCGGCCGGCTATCCTCCGCAAAGCCATGCGGGGAAGTCCGTCGCCAACATTCTCGAGACCTTCCCGCGCGACGAACTCTTCCAGATCCCAGCCGACGTGCTGACGGATTGGGTGCAGGCCATTCTCGATCTCGAAGTGCGCCCGCGACTCCGCCTGCTCGTGCGGCGCGATCGCTTCGAGCGCTACGTGTCGGCGCTCGTCTACGTGCCACGCGACCGCTTCTCGACGACGACCCGCAGGCGGATCGGCCAGGCGCTGGCAGCGGCCTTCGCCGGACGTGTGTCGTCGTTCACGCCCTCGTTCACCGAGGGGCCACTCGTGCGCGTTCATTATGTGATCGGCCGCAACGAGGGGCCGGAGCCGGTGGTCGACGTCGCGCGGCTCGAAGCCGACATCGCCGCCAGCGTGCGCAGCTGGACCGGTCAGTTGACGGATCTCATCACCAAGGCGGATACTGCTCGCGGTGCCGACGTCGCGCGCCGCTACGCGTCGGCGTTCTCGGCGGCCTACACGGGCACATTCCCGCCGGCGCGGGCGCTCGCCGACATCGCCCGGATGGAGCGCCTCTCCGCAGCGCGGCCGATCGGCATCGACTTCTATCGCGACCCCGGTCTGCCTGCCGATCGCGTTCGGGCCGCGATCTTCCGCCTCGACGGGCCGATCCCGCTGTCGGAGCGGGTGCCCGTGCTCGAAAATCTCGGATTTTCCGTCATCGACGAGCGAAGTGACCGCATCGCACCGCGCGACAACGGCCGTGGTGAGATCGCGCTCCACGACATGATGCTCGCTACGGCAGACGGTCTGGCGCTCGACCTCGAGCGTCATGCGGCGCGCATGGAAGCTGCCTTCCTGGCGGTCGTCTCGGGCGAGGCCGAGAACGACTGGTTCAATCGCCTGATCGTTTCCGCGGGCGCCGACTGGCGGGAGGCGGCGCTGCTCAGAGCGCTGGCCAGCTACATGCGGCAGCTGGGATTGCCGTTCGGATCCCGCTACATCGCGGGCGCTCTGGTGACGCATGCCGGCGTCGCACGCGAGCTCATCGAACTCTTCCGCACCCGGTTTGATCCTGCTCTCGGCGGCCTCCCGGCGGCAGAGCGCGGGGAACGAGCCGACGCGCTCGTGCGCCGCATCGAGGGCGCGCTCGCCGGCGTGCCGAGCCTCGATGAAGATCGCATCCTCCGCGGACTGCTCGCGACGCTGCGGGCGAGCGTGCGGACCAACTACTTCACGCCGGACGGCCGGGCGGCGCTGGCCTTGAAGATCGACACCAAACGGCTCGACATCGTGCCCGAGCCGAAGCCGTTCCGTGAGATTTTCGTCTACAGTCCGCGCGTCGAAGGCGTGCATCTGAGATTCGAAGCGATCGCACGCGGGGGGCTGCGCTGGTCGGACCGCGCACAGGACTACCGCACCGAAGTTCTGGGCCTCTGCAAGGCCCAGCAGGTCAAGAACACGGTGATCGTGCCGTCCGGCGCCAAGGGTGGCTTCCTGCCGAAGCGGCTGCCGAAAGCCGGCTCGCGCGACGAGGTTCAGAAGGAGGGCGTGGCCGCCTACCGCCTGTTCGTGACGAGCCTCCTGTCGGTGACCGACAACCTCGTCGCCGGCCGCATCGAGCCGCCCGCCGACGTCGTTCGTCACGATGCGGACGACCCCTATCTCGTCGTCGCCGCCGACAAGGGCACCGCCACGTTCTCCGACCTCGCCAACGGCATCGCCGAAGAACGCGGCTTCTGGCTCGGTGACGCCTTCGCGTCGGGCGGATCGGCCGGCTACGACCACAAGGTGATGGGCATCACCGCGCGTGGCGCGTGGGAATGCGTGAAGCGGCACTTCCGCGAGATGGACGTCGACATCCAGACGACGCCGTTCCGCGTCGCCGGCGTGGGCGACATGTCGGGCGACGTGTTCGGCAACGGGATGCTGCTGTCGCCGAACATCCGCCTCGTCGCGGCGTTCGATCATCGCGACATCTTCATCGATCCGGACCCAGACGCCGCGACGAGTTTCGCTGAACGTGAGCGGCTGTTCCGCCTGCCGCGGTCGAGCTGGCGCGACTACGACACGGCGCTGATTTCTCCGGGCGGAGGTACCTACTCGCGACAGAGCAAGTCGGTGCCGCTGTCGGCGGAAGCGGCCGCGCTGCTCGGCCTATCACCGGGCGACGCAGCCCCCAACGACGTGCTGCGGGCGATCCTCAAGCTCGACGTCGATCTCCTCTGGTTCGGCGGCATCGGCACCTATGTCCGCGCATCCAGCGAGACCGACGAGCAGGCGGGCGATCGTGCCAACGATGCCTTGCGGATCACCGGTGCCGACGTGCGCGCCAAGGTCGTCGGCGAAGGCGCGAACCTCGGTCTCACCCAACGCGGACGCATCGAAGCGGCGAGCCGCGGCGTGCGCCTCAACACCGACTTCATCGACAATTCGGCCGGCGTGAATTCGTCCGACATCGAGGTCAACATCAAGATCGCCGTCGGGCCGGCGGTCGCGGACGGCCGGCTGTCGCTCACCGATCGCAACGCGCTCTTGGCCAGCATGACGAACGACGTGGCGACCGCCTGCCTCGTCAACAATTACCAGCAGTCGCTGGCCATCAGTCTCGCGGAACGGCGCGGCGCGTCCGAGATCGGAGACGCGGAGCGCCTGATCGCCGTGCTCGAAGACCAAGGGCTCGTCGATCGGCGGCTCGAAGCGCTGCCGTCGCGCGCCGAACTCGAACAGCGCGAGGCTGCAGGGCGCGGGCTGACGCGGCCTGAAATCGCCGTGCTGCTATCATGGTCGAAGATCGCGCTGTCGCGCGACCTGCTCGCCGGATCGGTGCCCGATAATCCGGCCTGCCGTTCCCTGCTCGTCGAGTACTTCCCGCCGGCGCTCCGGTCGGCGTACGCGCACGACCTCGAACGGCACCGGCTGAGCCGAGAGATCATCACGACACGGATCACCAATTCGATCATCAACCGTGGCGGCCCGACGTTCGTGGCGCGCCTGGCCGACGAGACCGGCCGGTCGGCGGGAGACATCACCGAGACCTATCTCGCGGTCCGCACGATCTTCGGGCTGCCGGAGATCTGGCGCGGGCTCGATGCGCTCGACGGAAAGATCTCCGGCGCCTTGCAGTTGGCGCTCTATGCGGAGACGCAGGACTTGTTGTCGCGCGAGACGACGGCGCTGCTGCGCTCGACGGCGCGGGCGCCTCTCGGTCAGACCGTGGCGCAGTATGCGCCGGCGGTCGCCACGGTCGCAGCGGCCCTCGATCGCCTCCTCGATCCACGCCAAAAGATGCAGCGCCGGGCGGCCGCGTCGGCGGCAGCAGCGGCCGGCGTCCCGCAGGACCTCGCAGATCGCATTTCTGCGCTCGCATACATCGGCACGGCGATCCACGCTCGGAGCCTCGCCCGCGACGCGAGCGCCGGCGCGATCGAGATGGCGGCGGCGGCGCTCTTCGCGGCACGCGCGTTCCTGCGTGTCGACGACCTCGAGGCGAAACTCGCCACCCTGCGTCGCGCCGACTACTTCGACCGGCTTGCCGCGCGCGGCGCCCTCGGCGACCTCGACACGGCCGGTCGTGCGATGGCGGCCGCCGTGCTCGCGGAGGGCCTCGGTGTCGCGGCGTGGCTCGCGCGGGAAGCCCCGCGTCTGGCGCGCGCGAAAGCTTCCCTTGACGAGATCGCCGGGTCGGGTGAACTCAGCGTCTCGCGCCTCGTCGTGGCAGCGGCTCAGGTCCGCGATCTGGCGCGCATCTGATCGGTCATCCGTCTCCGGAGAAGTCGACCTTTGCCCAGCGCCGATCCAAATCGACCGACGAGCGAGACGCTGCCGCCTCATGCCGTGCCGATGCGTGCACGATCGGCGTGGGTCATGTTCGATTGGGCGTCGCAGCCGCTCTACACGCTGATCCTCACTTTCCTTTTCGCACCTTACTTCGCGACCGCCGTCGCGTCGTCGCCGGAGCGCGGCCAGGCGCTATGGGGCTACGGAGCCGCGATCGCCGGTATCCTGATCGCGCTCGGCTCTCCGTTCCTCGGCGCGCTCGCTGACAGCGGCGGTCGCCGCAAGCCCTGGATCGCGCTGTTCGCGCTCGTGATGGCGGCCAGCATGTCGGCGCTGTGGTGGGCCGAGCCAAATGCCGGCACGACAACCGTTCTGATGATCCTCGTCGCCTTCGTGCTGGCGACCGCCGCGGCCGAATTTGCGACCGTCTTCACCAATGCGATGATGCCGACGCTGGCGACGCCCGATCAGCTCGGCCGACTGTCGGGGCTCGGCTACGCGGTCGGCTATGCGGGCGGGCTTGCCAGCCTGGTCATCATGGCCGGTCTCGTCGTCACCAGCCCATCGACGGGCAAGACGCTGCTCGGGCTCGATCCCATTCTCGTGCTCGACGCGGCGGCACGCGAAGGCGATCGCCTCGTCGGACCCTTCGCCGCGATCTGGTTCATCTTGTTCATGGTGCCGTTCTTTCTATTGGTGCCGGACATCCGGATCGCACGCGCCGACCGGCCGGCGCGGGCGCCGCTCGCCGAACTCGTCTCGACGATCAAGGGCCTCGCACACGACGGCAACATGGTGCGCTTCCTCCTGGCCCGGATGGTCTACGTGGATGGTCTGAGCGCGATCTTCACGTTCGGCGGCATCTACGGCACGGCGGTGTTCGGATGGACCGCCTTCGAGCTCGGGCTGTTCGGCATCATCCTGTCGGTGACCGGCGCGATCGGCGCGGTGGTGGGCGGCTTTCTCGACGACCGCATTGGCGCCAAGCGCGTGATCGTGATCGCGCTGACTCTCCTTCTCGCCGCCGCCTTCGGTATCCTGTCGGTCACGGCCACACACGTGCTCTACAACATCCCCGTGACGCCCCGCGTCGCTGGAGCGGCGCCATTCTCGTCGACCGGTGAACTCGTCTACCTCGGCTTCGCGATGATCATCGGCTTCGTCGCCGCACCGATACAGGCGGCGAGCCGGTCACTGCTGGCGCGGCTGGCGCCGCCTGACAAGATCACGCAGTACTTCGGTCTGTTCGCTTTCTCCGGCAAAGTGACCGCATTCGCGGCGCCGCTGCTGGTCGCAACGGTCACGCAGGCGACCGGAAGCCAGCGGCTCGGGGTGGCGGTGATCATCGTGTTCCTGGCGGTGGGCCTGCTCATGATGTTCGGCGTGCGCGAACGGCCGGCAACACCGCTCAAGAGCCGCGAGGTTTGATATGGATGCGATCGACGACCTCGCGCGACGGATCACGACACCGGGGGTCGGCATCGTGCGCGATGCCGGGGCCGGAGGGGCTCGCGTCGAGATCGCCAACGCAGCTGCGACGGCAACCATCTCACTCAAAGGGGCGCAGGTGCTCGCCTGGACACCAACGGGCGCCGAGCCCGTCCTCTGGACGTCGAGCGTCACGCCGGCCGACGACAAGGCTATGCGCGGCGGCGTGCCGATCTGCTGGCCATGGTTCGCCGATCACCCAATCGATCCGTCTCAGCCGTTCCACGGGCTCGTGCGCACGGTGCCGTGGGCGCTCGCCGCAGCAGAGCGGACGGCAGACGACCGGACGCGGCTGTCTTTCACGCTGCCGGACGCGGTCAACCGGGCCTTGCCGCTCGCCGCCGCTCTCGATGTGGAGGTCGGCACCACGCTTCGTCTCACGCTGACGACGGAAAACCGCGGGGCGGCCCCCGCGCGCCTGACCGAGGCGCTGCACACCTACTTCCGGGTGTCGGGGGTCGGGGCGGTGCGCGTGGAGGGACTGGAGGGCGTCGACTATCTCGACAAGGTCGACGCCTTCGCCCGCAAGCACCAGACCGGCGCCATCGACTTCCGGGGCGAAACGGACCGGATATACCTCGCCGGTGGCACCACACGTATCGTCGACCCGGGTTTCGGCAGAGCGATCCGCATCGCGTCCGCGGGGAGCGGGGCGACCGTGGTCTGGAACCCCGGGCCGGAGCGGGGGGCCCGCATGACGGACATCCACCCGGGCGGCTTCCGCGAGTTCGTGTGCGTCGAGACCGCCAACGCGGCAGACGCCACCATCACGCTCCCGGCCGAGGGACGGCACACATTGGTTGCAGAGATCACCGTCGAGCCCCACCCGCGCGGGTGAAGTGCTTTTCCCCTCGCGTCGGGCGCCGGACCGTGTATAAGGGCGCCGGCGCGCCGTGCTTGGCCATGACGCGCCATTCCCGACCCAGCTGGACGACATCCCGGCTGCGGCCGAACCCGGCGCCGAGGCGCCAGATCTCCAACAGAAGGATCTCCCGATGTCGCTGACGGCCGAGCGCAAGCAGTCGCTCATCATTGAGTATGCCACGAAGCCCGGTGATACCGGCTCGCCGGAAGTGCAGATCGCGCTCCTGACGGAGCGGATCAATACGCTCACCGACCACTTCAAGACGCACAAGAAGGACAACCACTCCCGGCGCGGCCTTCTCAAGATGGTAAGCCAGCGCCGGCAGCTCCTCGACTACGTCAAAGGCAAGGACGAGGGGCGCTATCAGAAGATCATCGATCGCCTCGGCATCCGCCGCTGAGGGTGGACTGCCCGGCGGCTCGCCGCCAGGCAGATGCTCAGGCCTACCGTTGAAATTCTGACGACGAAATTGGCGCCGCTCCCCTCAGGAGAGTCGGCGCTGTTCGCATTGATGACGAGACGCAAGAGACGAGAGAAAGAGACGATATGTTCGATATCCACCGAGTTGAAATCGAGTGGGGCGGCCGCAAGCTGAAGCTGGAAAGCGGCCACATGGCACGGCAGGCCGACGCGGCCGTGCTCGCGCAGTACGGCGAGACGACGGTGCTCGCGACGGTTGTCGGCGCCAGGTCCGTGAAGCCCGGGATCGACTTCTTCCCGCTGACCGTGAACTACCAGGAAAAGGCCTACGCGGCCGGCAAGATCCCCGGCGGCTACTTCAAGCGTGAAGGTCGCCCGACCGAGCGTGAGACGCTGATTTCCCGCCTTATCGACCGGCCGATCCGGCCGCTGTTCGTCGAGGGCTTCAAGAACGAGGTACAGGTCGTCGCGACCGTCCTCTCGTTCGACAACGAGAACGATCCCGACGTCGTCGCGATGGTCGCCGCGTCGGCGGCGCTGACGCTGTCGGGCCTGCCGTTCCTTGGGCCGATCGGCGCCGCGAAGGTCGGCCTGATCGACGGAAAGTTCGTACTTAATCCGCTGATCGACGAGATGGATCAGACGAAGCTCGACCTGATGGTCGCGGGCACCGACAGCGCCGTGATGATGGTGGAAAGCGAGGCGCACGAGCTGCCCGAGATGCAGATGCTCGAGGCCGTGATGTTCGGCCACAAGCATTTCCAGCCGGTCATTCAGGCGATCATCAAGCTCGCCGAGACGGCTGCGAAGGAGCCGTGGGACTTCACGCCGCCGTCGCTCGACAAGTACGTCGGGCAGGTTTCGGCGTTGGTCCGCGCCGACCTGGAAAAGGCCTTCTCGACAGCCGAAAAGCAGGTCCGCAACGATCTGGTCGACAAGGCCAAGGAGCGGGTGTTCGCCGAGATCAAGGTGCCGGAGGATCAGCCGGCCGAGCAGGTGCTGCTCGGCAGCGCCTTCAAGAAGGTGGAGATGGACGTCATGCGTGGCACGGTCGTGAAGACCGGTCGGCGCATCGACGGCCGCGATCTCGTGACCGTCCGTCCGATCCTGTCGGAAGTCCACGTTCTTCCGCGCACGCATGGCTCTGCCCTCTTCACGCGCGGCGAGACGCAGGCGCTGGTCGTCGCGACGCTCGGCACGGGCGAGGACGAGCAGTACATCGACACGCTCGAGGGCACCAAGAAGGAGCGCTTCCTGCTCCATTACAATTTCCCGCCCTACTCGGTCGGTGAGACGGGTCGCATGGGCTCGCCGGGTCGCCGCGAGATCGGCCATGGCAAGCTCGCCTGGCGCGCCGTCCGTCCGCTCATTCCGAAGGCTGAGGAATTCCCCTACACGGTCCGCGTCGTGTCGGAGATCACCGAAAGCAACGGCTCGTCTTCGATGGCAACAGTGTGTGGTACTTCGCTCGCACTGATGGATGCCGGCGTGCCGCTGGCGCGGCCGATCGCCGGCATCGCGATGGGCCTCATCAAGGAAGCCGACGGCTTCGCCGTGCTGTCGGACATCCTCGGTGACGAGGATCACCTCGGCGACATGGACTTCAAGGTGGCCGGGACCGAGGCCGGCGTCACCGCGCTCCAGATGGACATCAAGATCACCGGCATCACCGAGGAGATCATGAAGGTCGCGCTGGAGCAGGCGAAGGCCGGCCGCATGCACATTCTCAACGAGATGAGCAAGGGCGGTCTACAGGCGCCCCGTACTGAACTTGGCGAGCACGCTCCGCGCATCGAGACCATCAAGATCCCGACCGACAAGATCCGTGAGGTCATCGGTTCGGGCGGCTCCGTCATTCGCGACATCGTCGCCGAGAGCGGCGCAAAGATCGACATCGAGGACGACGGCACGGTGAAGATCGCCGCGTCGAAGCGGGAATCGATCGAGAAGGCGCTGAACCGCATCCGCGGCATCACGCAGGAGCCCGAGGTCGGCCAGATCTACAAGGGCAAGGTCGTGAAGATCATGGAGTTCGGCGCCTTCGTGAACTTCTTCGGCGCACGCGACGGCCTTGTGCACGTCAGCCAGCTGACGAACAAGGGCCGTCCGAACAATCCGAGTGAAGTCGTCAAGGAAGGGCAGGAAGTCTACGTCAAGCTGCTCGGCTTCGATGACCGCGGCAAGGTCCGCCTGTCGATGAAAATCGTCGACCAGGAGACCGGTGCGGAGATCCCGCAGGAGCCGCGTCAGCCCGGTGAGGAAGGCCAGGACGAGCAGCCGCGCGAGCGCCGTGAGCGCGGCGATCGCGACCGTCCGCGCCGTCGCGAGCGCGACTGACGCGCACACGATAAGCCGAAGACCGAAGGCCGGCGCCAGCGCCGGCCTTTTTCGTTTCCCTGTCTCCATCGGAACAGCGCTGCAGACGGAAAATGGGCACGCTCCATTCATCGGCTGCAGAGCAGCCACCCCCTCGAATGGAGACGATGATGAAATTTGTTCGGAGTATCGCCATGGCTGCGGCCGCACTTGCGGCCGCCATTGGCATCAGTGCGGCGTCATCGACGGCAGACGCGAAGCACTTCAAGAAGCACCACCACTTTTTCGTGGTGAAGCCGCATGTCTATCCGTATCCGTATTACACGGGATACACCTACGTGCCGTCGTGCTACTGGAGCCACCGGATGCAAGCTTACGGCTACTGGCGGCACGGCATGTTCTTCCCTTGCGGTTGGTGACGGCGTCGCGCGGTTGACGCGTACCCACTGTCATCCTCGCCCTTGCGGCGAGGATCCAGCGAGCCGCGAGTCGTGCCGGTCGAACTCGCTCAACGTGGCTGCCGAGACCGCCGCCCTCCGAGCCTCAGTCCCAGCCGACCCCTGGATCCTCGGGACAAGCCCGAGGATGACATCGGTGTGCGCTTCGTTCCAACGGGAGCGCAGGAGGCGGAGCTTCGCCGTTCGAGTGGCCGCTCCGTTCTCAGAACATCCCGGGGAAGACGCGGTCGGGCGGGCTGTGGCCGTCGAGGAAGGTCTTGATGTTGATGATGACCTTCTCGCCCATGTCGACGCGCCCTTCGATGGTCGCCGAACTCATGTGCGGCAGGGCCACCACCCGATCGGACGCGAGCAGCTTCGGATTGATCGCCGGCTCGTGCTCGAACACGTCGAGACCAGCGCCGGCGATTGCGCCCGCCTCGATTAGGCGACCGAGTTCGTTCTCGTCGATCACCTCGCCGCGTGCCGTGTTGACGATGTAGGCGGTCGGCTTCAGCAGTTTCAGCCGACGTGCCGACAGGAGGTGATAGGTCGCCGGCGTGTGCGGACAGTTCACCGAGATGATGTCCATGCGGGCCAGCATCTGATCGAGGCTGTCCCAATAGGTCGCCTCGAGTTCCTGCTCGATCTGCTCCGAGACTTTACGGCGATTGTGGTAGTGGATCTGCAGGCCGAAGGCGCGGGCGCGGCGCGCGACCGCCTGGCCGATGCGACCCATACCGATGATGCCGAGCCGCTTGCCCCAGATGCGCTGGCCGAGCATCCAGGTCGGCGACCAGCCGGTCCAGTTATTGCGCGGCTCCTTCAGATAGGCCGTGCCCTCGGCGAGCCGGCGCGGCACCGCGAGGATCAGCGCCATCGTCATGTCGGCGGTGTCTTCGGTCAGCACGCCCGGCGTGTTCGTGACGGTGATAGCGCGGTTGCGGGCGGTGTCGAGATCGATGTTGTCGACGCCGTTGCCGAAGTTGGCGATCAGCTTGAGCTGCGGTCCCGCCTGGGCCAAGACGGATCTGTCGATGCGATCGGTGACGGTCGGGACGAGGACATCGGCAACCTTTACCGCTTCGACGAGCTGCGCCTGTGACAACGGTTTGTCGTCGACGTTGAGGCGGGCGTCGAACAACTCCTTCAGCCGCGTCTCCACCGTGTCGGGGAGCTTTCGCGTGACGATCACCACCGGCTTCTTCTGGGAGTTGGGCATGTCAGGATTATCCTCGACGCGCGTCTGGTCGCAGCTGCGAGATCACTAACAGATGCCTCGACCCTGACAAAGTGGCCGATAGCATGTCACTCGCCCGATGCGCCCGACTTGATCCGGCTCAGCAAATCGGCGAATGCCAGGACCGATGTCGACCGTGCTTCATCGATTGCTGTTCGTTCTCACCCTGCTGGCGACCTTCCCCGCCGGCTTCGTCATGGCTCAGGCGCCGGGAACCAAAGGGGAGGTGACGGGGCTGCCGATGCCGCGCTTCGTCAGCCTCAAGTCCGACCGCGTCAACATGCGCTCGGGTCCCGGCACGGAGTACCCGACGCTGTGGGTCTATCGCCGGGTCGGCCTGCCGCTAGAGGTCATCAAGGAATTCGAGGGCTGGCGACAAGTGCGCGATGCCGAGGGCGCGACGGGCTGGGTGCTGCAGTCTCTGCTGTCTGGCCGACGCACCGCCCTCGTGCTGCCCTGGGACGTGAAGCCGGGCCAGAGGCCGCCGTTGCTTCCCCTTCGCGACGACAACCGCGAATCGGCCGACCCGATCGCGCAGGTCGAGGCCGGTGTGATCGCCACGGTGTCGAGCTGCGATGGTCGCTGGTGCCGCGTCGTGGTCGGCGAGCATTCGGGCTACGTGCCGCAGAACAAGCTGTGGGGCGTGTACCCGAGTGAGACCGTGCGCTAGAGAGCGGGTCAGGCCGCCGCTACGATCAGTCCTTCGGAACCAACCGGACGACGACGTCGATATGGCTGATGCGCATGCCCTCGGGGGGCTCCGGCAGTCCGTCGACGCGGATCGAGTCGCTCGGAATATCCAGGAGATGGCCGTCGCGCTCAATGAAGAAGTGATTGTGGTTCGACGTGTTGGTGTCGAACACGGTTCGCGAGCCGTCGATCGCCAGTTCGCGCAGGAGACCGGCGCGTTTGAACTGATGCAGGGTGTTGTAGACGGTCGCCAGTGACACGCGCTGCCCGGCCGCCACAGCGTCGGCATGCAGCATCTCAGCCGTCACGTGCCGGTCCTCGCCGGCAAACAGCAACTTCGCGAGCGCCAACCGTTGACGCGTCGGGCGCAGCCCCGATCGCCGCAGTAGCTCGCTGGTGCCGGGCCGTCCGGCTATGTGGCTCGTCGCCATCGTCTCCGTCCGCGAAATTCCATGACAATTATAGGGGCTTGGCGGCTCTGTCGCAACAGAGCTGGTGAGAGGGCCCAATTTCTGGCCGTTCCGCTCCATGCTTGGCGGCCCGCTCGACACAGCCTCCGTTGCACCCCATTTCGTCGGCGGTGTGGACCTCGACAGATGCCCTTGCGGTCGACACCGATTTTCGATTGTGGTTACGCGTAACCTTGCGTACCAAACCAACCACCAATTCAAAGGGCGGGGGAACACCAGCGGCACCATGGGCGATCGGCGCGGGAGTTTCGAATACGAAGATCTGCTGGCTTGCGGGCGGGGCGAGCTGTTCGGGCCTGGGAACGCGCAATTGCCGTTGCCGCCGATGCTGATGTTCGACCGCATCGGGCACATCTCCGAGGAGGGCGGAGCGCACGGCAAAGGGCAGGTGGTCGCCGAGCTGAAGGTTGCCGGCAATCCCCAGTGCGAATGGTTCTTCGCCTGCCACTTCAAAGGCGATCCCGTCATGCCGGGCTGCCTTGGGCTCGACGCACTGTGGCAGCTCACGGGCTTCTTCCTTGGCTGGCTGGGTGCGCCGGGCCGCGGCCGGGCACTCGGCGTCGGCGAGGTCAAATTTACCGGAATGGTGCTGCCGAGCATCCAACGGCTGGAGTATGTTGTCGACCTGAAGCGGGTGATCCTGCGCAAGCTCAAGCTCGGGATCGCAGACGGTGTGATGAAGGCCGACGGTCAGGTGATCTACACGGCCACCGATCTTCGGGTCGGCCTGTTCGACGCCGACCAGTCGCCGGCGGCGACACCGTGAGCGCCGAGAACGGTTAAAACACTTTCGGGAGCTGCAGCGGCTCGGCGGGCCGCGCGGCGCAGCAGATTGAGGGGTCTCGCAGATGAGACGCGTCGTCGTCACCGGCATGGGCATCGTGTCGAGCATCGGCAACAGCACCCAGGAAGTGCTGGCGTCCCTGCGCGAAGCCCGCTCGGGCATCAGCCGCGCCGACCGCTACGCCGAACTCGGCTTCCGTTGCCAGGTGCATGGGGCGCCGCAGATCGAGTGGGAAACGATGGTTCCCCGGAAACCGAAGCGGTTCATGGAGCCGGGCGTCGGCTGGAACTACATCGCCATGGACCAGGCGATCCGTGATTCCGGCCTGTCGGAAGCCGAGGTCAAGGACGAGCGCACCGGCATCATCATGGGTTCTGGCGGTCCGTCGACGAGCGCGATCGTGCGCGCCGCCATCACGGCCCGCGAGAAGGAGCCGAAGAAGGTCGGGCCGTTCGAGGTGCCGAAGGCGATGTGCTCGGGGCCGTCCGCCGTTCTCGCGACCACCTTCCAGATCCACGGCGTCAACTATTCGATCTCGTCAGCCTGTGCGACGTCGGCACATTGCATCGGCAACGCGGCCGAGCTCATCCAATGGGGCAAGCAGGACGTGATCTTCGCAGGCGGCTGCGAGGAACTGGACTGGACGCTGTCGGTGCTGTTCGACGCGATGGGAGCCATGTCGTCGCGCTTCAACGATACGCCGGCAAAGGCCAGCCGCGCCTACGACAAGGACCGCGACGGCTTTGTGATCGCCGGCGGCGCAGGCGTGGTTGTGCTCGAGGAGTACGAGCGGGCGAAGGCGCGCGGCGCCAAGATTTACGGTGAAGTCGCCGGTTACGGCGCCACTTCGGACGGGTTCGACATGGTCGCTCCATCGGGCGAGGGCGCCGCGCGTTGTATGCGCCAGGCGATGAAGGGCCTCGACGGCAAGGGCGTGGGCAAGGTCGACTACATCAACCCGCACGCCACGGCGACGCCGATCGGCGACCAGCGAGAGATCGAGGCCATCCGCGAGGTGTTCGGCTCGAACATCCCGACGATCGCCGCCACCAAGTCGCTGACGGGGCACTCGCTCGGGGCGATCGGGGTGCAGGAAGCCATCTTCTCCCTGTTGATGATGAACAACCGGTTCGTGTGCGAGAGTGCGAATATCGAAGAACTCGATCCGGCGTTCTCGGACATTCCGATCGCCCGGAAGCGGCTCGACGACGCGCCGCTTAACTGTGTGATGTCGAACAGCTTCGGCTTCGGCGGCACCAATGCGACACTCGTGTTCCGCCGAGTGGACTGACAGGTCCTTGTCACCGTTTCCGGTCCTGGGTGGGTCCACCCAGACGGAGGCAGGGGATGAGGCGCTTCAAGACCCGGCTCGGGTGGTTTCACGTGGTGAGCCAGCCCGATAGCGCAACAGTAGGATTACCTATGTCTGCAACCGATATCGCAAAGCCGGGTCCGTTGATGGCGGGCAAGCGCGGGCTCGTGATGGGCGTGGCCAACGAGCGATCGATCGCGTGGGGCATCGCGCGGGTGCTTGCGGGTCAGGGCGCAGAGATTGCCTTCACCTACCAGGGCGACGCGTTCGGGCGCCGGGCGATTCCGCTGGCGAAGTCGGTCAACTCGCCGATCATCATGCCGTGCGACGTGGTCGACACGGCAAGCGTCGATGCCGTGTTCGACGAGATGAAGAAGACGTGGGGCACGATCGACTTCGTCGTCCACGCACTCGCCTTCTCGGACCGCCGGGAACTCTCCGGCAAATACGCCGACACCACGCGCGACAACTTCACCAACACCATGGTGATCTCGTGCTTCTCCTTCACGGAGATCGCGCGGCGGGCGGCGCAGCTGATGCCGAATGGCGGCTCGCTGCTGACGCTCACCTATGCTGGCGCGACGCGGTGGGTGCCCTCCTATAACGTGATGGGCGTCGCCAAGGCCGCGCTGGAAGCCTCCGTCCGCTACCTCGCCGCCGACTTCGGCCCGCAGAACATTCGCGTCAATGCGCTCTCCGCGGGCCCGATGCGGACGCTCGCGGGTTCGGGCGTTGCCGATGCGCGCGTCATCTTCAATTATCAGCGCGATCATGCGCCGCTGCGTCGCACGCCGACGCTGGACGAGGTCGGAGGTTCGGCGCTCTACCTGCTGTCGCCACTCTCCGGCGCCGTGACCGGCGAGGTTCATTTCGTCGATTGCGGTTACTCCACGGTCGCGATGCCGAACCTAGAGGCTTTGAAGGAACTCGAAGCGGACGCCGAAGCAGCCGGCCGGCCGCCGGTGCAAGCCGCGGAATAGTCGCGGGTCGATCCGCGTTCTCCTTCGATAACGTTGGCGTAGATCAACCGTAGCGCGCTACGGTTGCGCTACCATCAACGCACAATCGATCAGGGGGAAACATATGCGCGCGCGTCTCACGTTGCTTGCAGCCATGGCGGCCGGTCTTTGCCTCGCCGGCATCGCTTCCGCTGCACCGATTGGACCGGCACCGGGCCCCGACAGCGCCACGTCATTCGTCGAGAAGGTGCATGGCTGTCACCGCTCGTGCGCCCATTCTTCGAGCCGCGGATGGCATCGCCATGTGGGGCCTCACTGCGAGCCGGTTTTCTGTGACCGCGGGGGGCCGACGTATCGCTCCTATCGCTCGGGTCCCATCTGCCGCCAAGAATGCGTCTCCATCGCGGGCGTCCGCGTCTGCGAAACGAAGTGCCGGTGACGCTCAGGGTGCTGTAAGCTCCATCGATGATAGGAGTTTTTGATTCTGGCATCGGCGGCTTGACGGTGTTGCGCGCGCTCGTCGCGCGCTTCCCCGACCTGTCCTTCCACTATCTCGCCGATCACGCGCACGCGCCCTACGGCAATCGACCGGCTGAAGATGTCGTCGGCCTCGTGCGGCGTTCCGTCGATCATCTGTTCCACAGCGGCTGCCAGCTCGTGCTGCTCGGCTGCAATACGGCGACGGCCGTTGCGGCGCGGCGGCTGCAGCGTGAGTGGTTGCCGGCCTCCACGTGGCGCCAGCACAATGTGCTCGGCATCGTCGCGCCGACGGTCGAAGCTGCCACGCAGACGCCGTGGTCCGTCACCGAACCTCAGTACCCGCAGAAATACAACACGGACCTCGTCGCGGTCTTCGGCACGACGCGCACGATCGCTTCCCAAGTCTACGTGGAAGAAATCCGCAAGCGCTGCCCGCGTGTCCGCGTCGTGCAGCAGGCGTGCCCCGATCTCGCAGGCGCCATCGAGCACGACTCCCCGGCGGCCGAGATCAAGCGGCTGGTGCAGGAGGCCGCTCGGGATCTTCTGGTAGCTGCCGGTACGACGCCGCACAAGGCGATCCTCGGTTGCACGCATTTCCCGCTCGTCGAACATCTGTTCCGCGAGGCCCTGCCGGAGAGCTGCCGCATCCTCTCGCAGCCGGACGTCGTCGCCGACAGCCTCGACGACTATCTGGAGCGTAAGCCTTGGTTCATGGGCCCCTCCAGCGGCCGGCGGGTGACGCTCACGACGACAGGCGATCCGGCGCGGATCGCCAAGACGGCTCGAGTGTTCTGGCCCGACGCCCCGGCGTTCGAGCGCGCGACCATTGCTGCCTCGTGACGCTATTGCGACGGCCCGGTTCGCACATCTCCTCGTCTTGATCGAGGTCAAGCCGTTGCGTCTAGGCATCGGGCAGACCGTGGCTGTCGGCGGGGGCCGGCGGCACACGCGAGGGGATCATGGGCGCACCATCGACGGCAGCGGACGCGGTCCCTTCGCGACGCTCCAAGCCCAGATGGACTGCGAAAACGCGGCAACGATCGACGCGCCCCGATGGCGCCGCTGCCATCGCGGCTATGGTGGCGCTTGCCGCTTGGGCGGTGCCGACAATTCTCGCGCAGGATGTAGGCGAACCAGACCAGAGCGAGCGCCATGCGGCGGACCAGGCCGAGATGGCAGCGCGTGTCAGATACAGAGGCGGTGAGACCTTCATTGGTGCCTACGGCGGCGCGCCCTACACCTACGCGAGCGACGTGCGGATCACGAAGCCCGGTAGCGACTTCACCGTCCATGGCATCGACTGGGAAGGTCGACCATTCGACCATCCGATCTACTATGGCTTTCGCGCGACCCGCTGGCTCGCCGGGAGCGCCCTCGGCGGGATGATCGACTTCACGCATTCGAAGGTTTACCCGCCGTTCGATCAGCAGACGAAACTGACGGGAACCCGCGACGGACAGCCTCTCCCGTCCGACACGCGGCTCGGCGACTTCTTCCACAAGATCGAGTTCACGCACGGCCACAACATGCTAACGCTCAACGGGCTCATCCGGCTGCCGTTCCGCACGGCGTTCGTCAGCTCGTACGTCGGTCTCGGTGCTGGTGTTTCTCTTCCGCATACGGAAGTCCAGCTCAAGGGCGACGGCGTCCGCACCTACGAATACCAATACACGGGGCCGGCGGCGCAAGCGGTGATCGGCTTCGAGATCCGCGTGCCGCGTCTTTCCTATTTTGTCGAGTACAAGTTCTCGTTCGCGGATTACCGCGCGCCGTTGCAGCACCGGGACGGCGGCTGGATCGGTTTCGACCTTTTCCATCAACTGCAGCGCTGGTGGAGCGGTCGCGAGCCCGAGGGTGGCTGGGCGACGACAAAGCTCGTCAGCCATCAGGTCATCAGCGGCATGGGCTATCGCACGGCGCCTTCCATCAGTGCGGCGCCGTGACGGGTCAATGACCCGGCTGCAAGAGGATCGCCCAGGCGATCGCGACCAGCGCAATGGCGATGATCCAGGCGGCGATGCGGCCGGAGCGCGTGTGCTCGGCCTGTTCGGACGCGATGGCCGAAATCGTCGGCGCATCGAGACGGACACCGTCCCGGGCCATATCGGCGAATGCGTGCGCAGCGCGGGTCGCGTCCTGCATCAGCGACGGGACGTCGGCGAGCACGCGGGCGATATCCCCGGCGCCGGCACCCGCTTCCCGCACGCGGCCGGCGATACCGTAGTTGCTGTCGATCCACTCACGCGCGATGGGCTCTGCGGCGGTCCACATGTTGAGCGTCGGATCGAGCGTGCGGGCGACACCCTCGACGATGACCATGCTCTTCTGCAGCAGGATCAACTCGGGCCGCGTCTCCATATCGAAGACTTCGGTGTAGGCGAATAGTTGGCCGAGCAGGTCGGCCATCGAGATCTCGTCGGCCGTGCGGCCATGGATCGGCTCGCCGATCGCGCGCATCGCCTGTGCGAATACTTCGACCTTGTGGTGCGGCGGTACATAGCCCGCTTCGAAATGCACCTCGGCGGCGCGACGATAGTTCCGGGTGATCAGACCGTGCAGGATCTCGGCGAGGAAGCGGCGCTCCTTGTGGGTCAGCCGGCCCATGATCCCGAAGTCGACGGCGACGATGCAGCCGCTCTGGTCGACGAACAGGTTCCCCTGATGCATGTCCGCATGGAAGAAGCCGTCGCGCATGGCGTGACGGAGGAACGAGCGCAGGACCGTCATGCCGAGCGCGCGGCCGTCGTGACCGGCGGCTTCGACTCGGGCGACGTCCGAGAGCGGAATGCCCTCGACCCATTCGATCGTCAGGACGCGCTTCGACGTCCGCTTCCAGTCGACCGTCGGAACACGGAAGCCTTCGTCCTCGCGGATGTTGTCGGCCATCTCGGAGATGGCGGCAGCCTCGAGGCGAAGGTCGAGTTCGAGATCGGTCGTGCTCTTGAGGTTGTCGACGACGGCCACGGGCCTCAGACGACGGATCGGCGGGTAGACACGCTCGATCAGCCGCGCCGCCAGATAGTAGCTGTCGAGATCGGCCATGAAGCGCTGCTCGACGCCCGGCCGCAGGATCTTCACTGCTACCTGACGCTCGGTGCCGTCGGCGTCGATCACCGTCGCCTTATGAACCTGGGCGATGGAGGCCGCGGCCACCGGAGGACCGAACGAACGGAAATGGTCTTCGAGCCGCCCGCCGAGGCTTTCCTCGACGGCGCGTCGCGCCTCCTCCATCGAGAACGGCGGCAGCCGGTCCTGCAGGTGCTTCAGGTCGGCGGCGAGGTCCGGCCCGATCAAGTCGGCGCGCGTCGCCAGGAACTGGCCGAGCTTGATGTAGGACGGGCCGAGACTGGTGATCGCACGGGCGACGCGCTGCTCGCGCGGCTGGCCAGCCCGGAAGGGCCAGGACAGCAGGCGAACGGGCAGTGTCGCGACGCGTGCGAGATGGAGCGCGACGGGGACCGGAACGCCCTTCGGGACGAACCGCACACCGTGCTGAGCCAGGACGATGCCTGCGCGCGCGAGGCGGAGCAGGTTCGGAATGGCGGTCAGCATGGGAGCGGCTCACTTGGGGAATCGGACGCCGACATTGCCCCGCTCCCGAGCAACGTCAAGGTGCTGATGAGACGCGGTTAACTCGCCTTCGCGGCGGCGACCGGCGAGGGCCGGCCCATGGGAAAATGCTCGGTCGCGAGCGCCCGGCCGTCCTCGTCGCTCATTTGACGCTTGGTGGCCAGGACCCAAAGGTCGAAGTTGGCCGGCCGGGCGAGGCCGAAGCAGCCGCCGAAGCCGGCGCGCGCAACCGCCTGCATGAGGCTCTTCAGCGTGAAACCGCCGTGGTGGGCCATGTAGACGTTGCCGCTGGCGATCGCGCGACCCCAGCCGTACAGGATGTCGAGCGGCGCGATCGGGACGCCGGCGGCAGTGTGGTAGGCGGGCTCCGTGAGCTTGTCGTCGGCGATGAGCCGCGCCACCGACTTGAGGTCGGGGCAGGTGATCACGGCAAAGCCGTCCGGCGCCAGCACGCGGCGAAATTCGGCGAGGACGGTCGGCACTTCGTGCGGGTAGACGTGCTCGATGTTGTGGGACGAGAAGACGGCGTCCATCGAGCCGGACGCCACATCCTTCATGTCGAGGAGCGTTCCGACGATATCAGGTTTACAGCTCGGGTCGATGTCGAGGCGAACCTCGACCCAATCGGCACTGTCGAAGCCCGGTGTCGTCTGATCCTTGTGCTTCGGACCACAGCCGACGTGCAGAAACCGTTTCATTCGCCCCTCGCCGATTCGCCGTTCAAGTCATGATAGATGCGAATGCTGACGATAGGTTAACAAATCAAGAAGCCTTCAGATGCGCCAGCCCGAGTGAATGGCTGCGACGCCACCCGTCAAATTCCGGAAGCTGACGCGGGAGAAACCGGCCGCCTTGATCATGTCCGCGAAGGCCTGCTGGCGCGGGAAGTTGCGGATACTCTCGACAAGGTACTGATAGGGCTCGCGGGCGCCGGCGGCGAGTTCTCCGAGACGCGGGATCACCTCGAACGAATGGAAGTCGTAGAGCTTGTCGAGGATCGGCACGTCGACCGCCGAAAACTCCAGACAGAGGAAGTGGCCGCCGGGCTTGAGGACGCGATAGGCCTCGGCGAGGGCGCGATCGATATGTGTCACATTCCTGATGCCGAAGGCGATCGTGTAGGCGTCGAAGCTCTTGTCGGGGAACGGCAATTGCTCGGCGTTCCCCTCGACGCAGGTGATGCGGTCGTCGAAGCCGCGATCAGCGATCCGACGGCGGCCGACGTCGAGCATTTCGGGGCTGATGTCGCAGACGACGGCAGCGCACCCCGTGCCGCCGCGCTCGATGAAGCGCATCGCGATATCGCCCGTGCCGCCGGCCACATCGAGCAGACGGAACGGTGCCGAAGACTTCGGTGGCGCCAACTGGGTGACGAAATCAGCCTTCCAGAGCCGATGCAGGCCCCCGGACATCAAGTCGTTCATCAGGTCGTAGCGCTCGGCCACGGTGGCGAAAACGTTGTTCACCAGGCCTTGCCGCTCAGTCTCCGGGACTTCACGGAACCCGAAGCTCACGCGTTCAGATCCGGTACCTGCCTGTGCGTCGCTCATCGATCGATCACCTCGATTTGCCGGCACCTTAGCGAACGGCCCCAGGGTCGGCTATAGAGCGCGGCGAATCGCATCCAAAAGGACCGCCTCACCCATGCTGAACCTCGCTGCCGCCGAGACGATCGTGACCGCCGCCCTGGCCAAGGCCCGCGCCATGACCTTGCAGCCCGTCGCCGTCGTCGTGCTCGATGCGCGCGGCGCCCTGAAGTGCGCGCGCGTCGAAGACGGCACGAGCCTCAAGCGGGCGGAGATCGCTATCGGCAAGGCGCACGGCGCGCTGGCCCTCGGCATGGGCACGCGCGCCATTCACAAGCGTGTCGAACAGCAGCCTTACTTCATTGCGGCAGTGAGCCACGTGGTCGGCGGCAGCCTCATTCCGGTGCCCGGCGGCGTTCTCATCAAGGACGCAGGCGGTCAAGTCGTCGGCGCCATCGGAATTTCCGGCGATACGTCGGACAACGATGAAACTGCAGCAGTCGCCGGCATCGCCGCGGCTGGTCTGGTTGCAGATACGGGTGGTTGACCTGAGGTGATGTGCGGGCTTTCTGCTTGACCCGCCGCACCGCGTCTGTTGGCATTGCGGCCCTGCGATAGAGGAGAAGTCCGGCGAACTGAGAAGCCGGCTTGCAAGACCCCGTGCTTGAGGTTGCCATCGTCGCGCTGCTCATTGTCTTGAACGGCGTGTTCGCTGCATCGGAGCTCGCGGTGGTGTCTAGCCGCCCGGTGCGCCTCAGGAACATGATTGAGATGGGCCGGCCCGGAGCCCGGGCTGCCCTCGCGCTCGCCGCCGACCCCGGTCGCTTCCTGTCCGCCGTGCAGATCGGCATCACCCTCGTCGGCATTATCAACGGGGCGTACTCGGGGACGTCGTTCGGCGCCATCCTCGACGAGCACTTCGAGCGGTGGGGCATGCCGTCTCGCTTCGCCGAGCCGCTGGGATTCGGCCTTGTCGTGCTGGTCGTTACCTACCTGTCGCTGATCGTCGGTGAGCTGGTGCCGAAACAGATCGCGCTGCGGAACGCGGAAAACATAGCCTGCGCCGTCGCGCCGATGATGACCGTGGTGTCGCGCGTCGCCTCGCCCGCGGTCACGCTGCTCGATGCGTCGAGCAAACTCGTTTTCCGCCTGCTCGGCATCCGACCGGATCTCGAAAGCAAGGTGACGGAAGAAGAAATCCGAACGCTGATCGCCGAAGCGGAGACCGCCGGCGTCCTCGAAGGCGAGGAGCGGCGCATGATCGCCGGTGTGATGCGCCTTGGGGACCGGGCCGTGCGCGGGATCATGACGCCACGCACCGACGTCGATTGGATCGACGCGACATCGAGCGAAGACGACATCCGCGCCCGCCTGATCTCGACGCCGCATTCGCGACTGCCGGTCGGCGACGGCTCGGCCGATACGATGATCGGCGTCGTGCAGACACGCGAACTGCTCGCCTCGATTCTCAGCGGGCGCGGTTGCGATGTTCGCGGTCTCGTTCGCAAGGCGCCGATCGTGCCGGAGACGCTCGACGCACTGGATGCGCTCAGCGTGCTGCGCGACGCCGAAGTTCCGATGGCGCTCATTCACGACGAGTACGGGAACTTCAAGGGCGTGGTCACGCCGGCCGACGTGCTCGAAGCGATCGCCGGCGTATTCCGCTCAGACATCGAAGACTCTGAGCCCTATGCGGTCGAGCGGGACGACGGATCTTGGCTCTTGTCGGGCGCCATGCCGGTCGACGAGATGTCGGAGCGGCTCGGCATCGTGCTGCCGGTCGACCGTTCCTATCAGACCGTTGCGGGTTATGTGCTGGCACAGCTCCAGCATCTGCCGAAAGTCGGCGAGCACGTCACGGTCGGCACGTGGCGCTTCGAGGTCGTGGATCTCGATGGCCGGCGCATCGACAAGGTGCTTGTCGCGCGCGCAAGCACGATTCGTCATCGGGCGTGATCACGCCGTCCTCCGACGCTTGAGGGCGTGACCGGTTCGCAACCTCCATGCCATTCAAAGCAGGGCCGGGCTTGGCTACACTTCCAAGCACGCGCATGGGCGAGCGGACGGAACGAGGGATCTGTGACAAAGCAATTCTTCTTCAATCCCATCAAGGCGGCCGCGGATCGGCTCACCCGCAGCAACAGGCGGCGCAAGGCCGAGATTGCGGAACTCAGGAAAGAGGTCGCTCAGCTCCAATACGAAGTTCAGCGCCTGCGTCGTACGGTCGAGGCGAATGCGGAGTTCTACGAGATCCGCCTCGATAATGTTTTCCAGAACCTCAGTCGGCTGCAGAGCCCCGGCCATCCCGCACGTGTCGACAGCGAGCGCTGACAACGAGCGACGATGCGCGTCTTGCAGGTGGGCTACTATCCAATCACCCAAGTCGTGTCCGGCGGGCAGCGGCGCGTCGTTGCCGTTCAACAGGCGCTGGCGGCATGTGGCATCGCGTTCGATTTCTTCGCCGTCTATCCCAATCGGCCGGACAAGTCAGAGCATGATTTTCCGTTGAGCGACGGCGCTTCGCTCTTCGTCGACCAGATCCGCCACGACTTCGAAATTCGCCTCTCGGCAGCCGTAGAAGCGGACGCGCATTTGCTGCAGCGCGTCGGCGCGAGAGTGCGATCACAGCAGCTGTCGCACCTCTGGCTGGAGCATCCGTTTCTTTGGCCACTGATGAAGCCGATCGCCCAGGAACTCGGACTGCCCGTCGTCTACAGCGCACACAACATCGAGTGGCGTATGCGGGCGGAGCTTCTGGCTCACAAGGGTATCCGTGACCGTTACGCCGTCGTGAACCTCAAGCGGTGGGAACTCGATCTGGCGCGGGCGAGCGCGTTGCTCGTCGCGTGTTCGGAGTCCGATGCCCACTACTTTCGCGAGATCGGCGCCCGCGACGTCGTCGTGTTCCCGAACGGCGCCGATCCTCCGCTCGACGAGATCGATCAGTTGGCCGTCGACGAACTGATGACCAACTTCTCTATGGCGTCCGACGCCATCCACCTCGTCTACGTCAGCTCGAAGCACGAGCCGAACTGGATCGGCCTCGAACGGCTCGTCGTCGAGCCGCTGCTGCGCGTGGCAGCGGAGGGCGCGCGGGTGAAAGTGCTGCTCATCGGCAGCATTGCCGACTTCGTGACCGAGGCACCGCGCCGCGCGGCTTACGAGCGGGTGACCATTCCCGTCGGCAACGTGTCCAACGCAATACGGAACGCGGCCTTCGCGGTGGCGCGTGCTGCCGTCCTGCCGATCGTGACGGGCGGCGGTACGAACCTCAAGACGGCTGAAGCGCTGCTGTCCGGGTTGCCCGTGATCGCGACAACATTCGCCATGCGCGGATTCGAGCGCTTCACGACCCGACCAAGCGTCACGATCGCCGATACTCCGGAGGCTGCCGAGCGGGCCTTCCGTTTGTTGGCAACTTCTCCGTTCGACCCGTCAGCACGCGGGCGGCCCGATGACGAGATTCGAGCTAGCTGCGCGTGGAGTCATCTGATCGCGCGGTTCTCGTCCGAACTCGCGGTGCGCGGCTTCATTGCGAGCCCGCACGCATGATGTATCTCGTGTCGCCCCTGCCACCGAAGCGGACGGGTACGGCGGACTATCTGCGGGAGCTGGCAATCGAAATGTTCGCCACTCGTCCTGATGCGCACGATCACGTCACCTTCGTCGATCGCGACCCGCAATCCGACAACGCCAACGGGTTGCCTGCGGGTGCGCGGGTCATTGACGTACGCGAGATGCGCATGGGCGAAACCGACACCGTGGTCTACTTCCTGGCTGCCAACGACTTCCACCACTTCGTGCTGGAAAGCTTGGCGGGCCATCGTGTCGGGCGCTGCATTACGGTGATCCACGATCTGACGGCCTTGTTCGTCATGCACGAACTCAGTCACTCGCCCAAAAGTCCGCTGTCGAAGGCGGATCTCGTCCAGGCGGCGAGCTTCGAGTTCGGCGATCGGGCGGCGAGGCTGACCGAAGGCTTCGAGCACCTGAGCCGGGTCGCAACCTATTTCTTCACGGGCCAGGGACTGGCCCTGAGCAAATCGGATCTCGTGGTCGTCCACTCGCAGTATGCCGCGACTCGTCTGACGTTCGAGGCGCGACCGGACATCCGACTGCCGCCGATCCGCGTGGGGCGTCATCCGGCGATGCGGGCGCGGCGTTTTCAGCGCAAGGCTCGGATATCCGGCGACCCGACGGTCACCTTCACCGTTGGCACATTCGGCTTTCACACCGAGATCAAGCGGACGACAGCGATTGTCGAAGGCTTCGCGGCGTTTGCCCGGCAGCTTCCGGAAGCCGAACGGTCGCTGGTTCGCCTCGTGCTCGGTGGCCGACCCGAACCGCAGATCGAAGCCGACGTCGAGACGACCTGTCGGGACGCGGGAATCCGAGATCTCGTTGAATTGACGGGCTTTCTCACCGAGGAGGATCTCGATCGGCGGATCGCCGAATGTGATCTCTGTTTTTGCCTCCGGTTTCCGAGTTGTGGCGAAACCTCCGGCATCCTTGCGCGCATCCGTGCCGCCGGCGTTCCCGTCGCGACGACCCGATTTGCAGCGTTTGCTGAAGAACCTGCGACGTACCAGGTGTCGCCGCTTTACGAGCGTGAGCCGGAAGAGATCATGGACGCCCTGCGGAGCGCCTACGCCCGGCGCGGGCAGGACGGCACCACTTATCGACACTTCCAGCACGACGCCCCGGCGGTCCCGCTGGTTTCCGAAATCCTCGTCGAGAGGATTGCAGCCGCAGCGGAACGGCCTTCGTCGGAGTGAGCGCTTACGCCGCGTAACGGCAGGCGAGCGAGATGGCGTGGACGTGGCGATGGTCCGTGCCACAGCACCCACCGACGACACTCAAGTGCGGCATCCGCCGGCGAAGCTCGCGATAGGCGGCGCCGAGTTCGACCGGGTCGCCGGAGTCAAGCTCCGTCGACTCGTCGAGTTCCTTATGGCTCTTCTTCGACGCATTGGCCCTGAGCCCGCGCAGTCGGCCGAGCCATGCACCGCCCGTCTCCAGCGTCGAGGCGAAGTGGGACGGATGGGCACAGTTGATCATGTAGTAGACGGGCCATCGGCCCGTAGTCGCGTCGACCTCTTCGATCGCCTCGCCGAGGTCTTGCCCAGTCGGCAAGCGGCCGTCCGTTTCCACAGTGAACGAGATCGATACTGGCACACCGGCTCGCTGTGCCGCGGCGGCGACGCCGATCGCCTCGGCCGCGTTGGTCATCGTCATGGCGCCGATCATGTCGACGTTCGTCCCAGCGAAGATCGAGACCTGGAAGCCGTGGTAGTCGGCAGCCTCCGCGGGTGCCATGACCTGCCCCGGATCGTAGCCATCGCCACGCGGACCGATGCACCCGCTGACAACGAGCGGCGTGGTTGGCGTTTCGTTTTCCGCGCGCAGGCCAGCCAGCATCTCGACCGTCTCGCGATTGATCGCGGCCAAGGCCTCTCGGCTATAGCCGAGCTTGTCGCCCCAATCGGGGCTCGCCCGCCACGTCGGCGTTTCGAGGATCAGGCCGTTACCGTTCTCACGCGCGATGGCGATGTAGCGCCGGTAGTAGGCCTCGACGTGGGCGCGGCCTGCCGACGTCCGCATCAGGTCGAAAGCGGCATTGGCCGGCAGGGTCAGACCGTCGTGGAAGATGAAGGTCGTCTCCATGCCTCCGTCGGTCAGAAACAGGCGACTTCCGAGTTGCGGCAAGGCGGTTCTATACTTGCTCATGTCATGCTCCTCTTTGGGATGTGGGCCGGTCGTCCTGGGCGGGATCGGCGAGCGGGAACATGACGGCACGGCCGGCGGCGCGATAGCCGACCCGGGGTGCAGCGGCGGGCACAAATTTTTTCTATTGTGCCCATAGACTTACGTTGCAACGGGGAGAGCAGGGACGGTTGGCGGGCGCTTTGGGCGACCGTCAAGTGGACCGATGGTGCACTTCACCGCAGCCGGAGTTCGGCCGATGGCCACGCGCGAACCGAGACGAGGATCGGAGACCCGGGAGCGGCTGCTCGATCTGGCCGAGCAAGCCTTGCTCGAGAAGGGATTTGCGGCGACCTCGATCGACGAGTTGATCGCGGCCGTTGGGCTCACGAAAAGCGGCTTTTTCTACCATTTCCGCGACAAGGGCGAACTCGCGAAGGCCCTGCTCGAGCGCTATCTGGATCGCGAAGAGCGCCTGCTCGACGATCTCTTCACGCGGGCCGACACGCTAAACGAGGATCCGCTGCACGGCTTTCTCGTCGGGCTGAAAATGTTCGCCGAGATGATGGCGGACCTGCCTTCTGGTCACCCAGGTTGCCTCGTCGCCTCCTACTGCTACCAAGAGCAGCTCTTCAATCGCGACGTCCGCGAACTGACCCGCGACGGCGTGCTCGCGTGGCGCCGGCGATTTCGCGACCGCCTCGACAGGATCGCCGCCCGCTATCCCCCGCGCACGCCGGTCGACTTCGATGCGATGGCGGACATGGTGTCCGGACTGGTCGACGGCGGCATCATCCTCGGCAAGACAGTGCGCGATCCAACCATCCTCCCGCGTCAGGTGATGCTTTACCGGGAGTTCGTGCGGCTGGTCTTCCATCCGGCCGCCTAGGCTGTGCGCTCGGCTCGTCGAGCGGTGTCGCCGCAGGGCCGGTCGTCGCGCTTGCGCCGACCGGCCTGAGCGCGCATAACGCCCGCCGTTCCAAACGACGAGCGAGCCATGACCTTCGAGCCCCGCGTCTTTTCCGGCATGCAGCCGACCGGCAATCTGCACCTCGGCAACTACCTGGGCGCGATGGTCCGGTGGGTCGAGATGCAGAAGAGCTATGACTGCATTTATTGCGTCGTCGACATGCACGCGATCACGATCTGGCAAGACCCGGCGGAGCTGCGCAAGTCCATCCGCGACGTGACGGCGGCCTATATCGCCTCCGGTCTCGACACCAAGCGCAGCATCATCTTCAACCAGAGCCAAGTGGCGGCGCACGCCGAACTCGCCTGGGTGTTCAACTGCATCGCGCGGCTCGGCTGGCTCAACCGGATGACGCAGTTCAAGGAAAAGGCAGGCAAGGACCGCGAGAACGCGTCGGTCGGCCTCTACGCCTATCCGAACCTGATGGCGGCCGACATCTTGGTCTACCGGGCGACGCACGTTCCCGTCGGCG
>JAESFG010000315.1_pt1 | contig 85163 bp, 64 predicted proteins | sample 9269371 | NCBI WGS metagenome assembly JAESFG01 (sample SAMN14506227, study PRJNA617093) | algae metagenome | isolation source: Aetokthonos hydrillicola CCALA 1050 (B3-Florida) and co-occurring... | place: USA: South Carolina | collected 2013-01-01
GCCGGGCGCGTGAACCCGATGGGGCGCCCGTGACCTCGGATAGTCGAGTGCGGTCCGCGCGTGGTGGGGATCGGCGGTGGCGTGGGACCCGGTGCGGAGCCGGGCCGTGGGCCGTGTTGTCCCGCACGCGGCCCGGCGGGGGCGGGGGCCGGGGCCGGGACAACACGACCGAACAAGCCAAGAGCTTTTTTGACTTGACCGGTGCGCGGCTTCATAGTCGACCAAGCTCACCTGCCCGGCGGGCGCGGGAGGCTATGGGTCACAGAAAGCCTACATGCCCGCCGGGTCAGGTGCAGCGCCTGGTTCGGCCTCGGACTCGTCGGTGACGAACAGCACCCCTTGCCCGTGGTCCGCGGCCCGGCGGAACACCCCGGCCACGAACTGGAGGTACGCCCACGCGCGCTCACACGACGTCCGCTCCCGCCGCCCCCACTCGTCCGTCAGCAACCCCGGCGGCCCGGCGTACCGCTCGCGGAACCACGCCTCCGTAATCCGCTCCAACTCCTCCGCGGCCCCCGGCACCTCCTCGGGCCACAGGTGCGAGATCTGACCGTCCGTCAGCGGCGGCGCGGCGAGCCTGTCGAACGGATACGGGACGCAATCGACGGGGTGGTCCCCGACGACGCACTGGAGCATGTCCTGGAACGCCTCGATATCCCACACGCCCCCCGGCGGCACGTCTTCCGGGGGCCGCGCCGCGGCCAGTTGCGAGTACATCTGCAACTGCGCCTCAACGTCGGGCAACTCGTCGATCTCTTCCATCTGCTCCCGAGGCATTCGGAGAAAGACGGCCGGCATCCACATTCCCTGAGCCTCCGCCGCCGAACGATGAATTGGTTTGCGCTGGTGAGAACTTGCTCATTGCGCCGCGCGCAAACTAACACTGACGAGACTCTACCCGGGTTCCGAACCGAACTCAAGGGCCCGACACGCTTTTCGCCCGCCGGCCGGTCGTGGGGCCGCCTGTGTTAGTTTGCGCGCCGCGCAAACTAACACGGTAACTGCGATTTTGCGCGGCCGCCGCATGCCGGGCGAGCTCATCACTCTCTCATCACCGTCGGTCGGGGCACACGGGCGGGACATCCCGCCCGTGTGCCCCGACCGACGGACCGGCCCGCCGTCACATCCGGTCGAGCGGGCTCGTCACCCCGCGGCCGCCCCGGTTTAGCACGTGCGTGTAGATCATCGTCGTCTCCACGCTCTCGTGCCCGAGCAACTCCTGGACCGTCCGGATGTCGGCCCCGTCCTCCAACAGGTGCGTGGCGAAGCTGTGCCGCAGCGTGTGCGCCGTAGCCGGCTTCACCACACCCGCCGCCCGCACCGCCTCGGTCACCGCCCGACTCACCGCCGACTCGTTCAGGTGGTGCCGCCGCTCGCCCCCGCCCCGCGGGTCCACCGACCGCTTCACCGACGGGAATAGGTACTGCCACCCCCACTGCGCGTCCGCCCCCGGGTACTTCACCGCCAGCGCCTTCGGCAGGTACACCCGCCCGAACCCGTCCCGCAGGTCCGCCGCGTGCAGCTCACGTGCCGCGGCCAACTGGTCCCGGAGCTCCGGAACTAGCGCCGCCGGCAGCACCGTCACCCGGTCCTTGTTCCCCTTGCCCTCCCGGATGGTCACCCGGTTGAGGGCGAAGTCCACGTCCTTGACCCGCAGCCGCAGGCACTCCAGCAGCCGCGCCCCGGTCCCGTACAGCAGCCGCCCCACCAGCCCGTTCACCCCGTCCAACCGGGCCAGCACCGCCCGCACCTCCTCGCGGGTCAGCACCACCGGCAGCCGCCGGGGCCGGTGCGCCCGCACCACATCCAGGTGCCGGAGCGGGCGGCCGAGCACCACCGCGTACAGGAACAGCAGCGCGCACAGCGCCTGGTTCTGGGTCGACTCGGACACGTTCCGCTCGACCGCCAGGTGGGTGAGGAACGCGTTCACCTCGGGTTCGGCCATGGTGTCCGGGTGGCGGATGCCGTGGAACCGAATGAACCGCTCGGCCCAGTCGTGGTACGCGTCCTCCGTACGGATGCTCATGTGCCGCACCCGGCACGCGTGCCGCACCCGATCCAACAGTTTCGGTGGCTGAGGTGTGGGCATCGGAGGCTCCCCGCGCGACGATTCGTCCACGGGGACAGATTGCCAGTACAGGCGACGTCGGTCAAGAGGCTGCCCGGGCGAATTTCGTTACTCTCTCGGGCGAGTGTCCGGTGTGAGCCGGAATGGCGCGAGTGGGGCAAGCGCCCGAGTGTTGCACAAGGTAAAATATCGGTGAGGCGCCATATGGCTTGGGAGCGGCGCGGGAACGCGCCCTACTACACGGCCGAGCGGGTCGGCGGGCGTGTGGTCAAGCAGTACGTCGGCACCGGCCCCGCGGCGGAACTGGCCGCGGAACTCGACGCCGTCCGCCAGCAGGAGCGGTCCGAAGCTGCCGAACGCGAGGCCCGTGAACGTGATCAGATGGCGGCTCTGGAAGCCGTTCTCACGCCGCTGAACGAACTGGCCGACGCACTGGGCACGGCCGCCCTGGTTGCGGCCGGGTACCACCGCCCCAAGCGTGGCCCGTGGAGGAGAAGATGTGCCTGAAGCCGCACAGTCGAAGCCGCCCCGACCCGCCACCGGCGAGCGGGCGTGGACGACTCAGGAACTGAACTCCACCGTCCGCAAGGCCGAGAAGGGCGATCAGGAGGCGATGGCGGACATCACCGCCCTGCTCCAACGCCCCGGCCTGCCCGACGTGTTGCACGGCAACCCGGCCCGCGAGGCGCTGCGGGCGCTGCTCGACGCCTACGCCGCCGGCAACCCGGTCATCCGCGAGGCCGCCGGCCGCAAGGCCACCGAACTGCGTGCCGAGTTGGCCGGCCCGAACCCAACGCCGCTCGAGAAGTTGCTCGTCGACAACGTGCTGGTGACGTGGCCGCACCTGTACCGCTTGGAGGACGTCTGCGCCCGCAAGGACGGCATGCCACTCGCACTCGGGCTGTGCTACCAGAAGTGTATCACCGCCGCCCACAAGAGGTTTCTGGCGGCCATGAAGGCTCTGACCGAGGTCCGCCGGCTCGTCCTCCCCGCCATTCAGGTCAACATCGCGAAGAAGCAGATCAACGTCGCGCACGCCGCGCCAATCGCCGCCAACTGAGCTTGTTCGCCCGCTCGTTTTTTGCCACGCTGATTGGTGGGTAGTCCGCCGCCTGATCCCCGGCGGGCTCGACGCGGCGGGTCGGTGCCGGCACACGCACTCAGCCGGCACCGACCCGCCGGCCCGCCCCCGAGTGCGAACCCATGTCCACGCCCCAACCGGCGACCGGTGCCGTCGTCACATCTCACACCGAGGCCGAGAACCCGCTCGGGATCCTGCGGTACCCGGACATCCAAAGGCTCGGCCCGTCTGCGCTCTGGGACGAACTGGTAGCCCTGCTCCGCGGCGACCGCGGCCGAGCGCTGCTCACGTCGATAACATGGAAGGAAGGACCAACCGGCAGAATTGCGCCCCAACTCGCGGCCAAGCTCCGAACCAAGCACGCCACGATCATCCTCCGGATGCTGGCCGAATCACTGATTGACTCGGGCTTACAGGAGAGAATCGCCGGACTGCCGGGACGCGACATCGGCGGTCGTGGCGACGCCCTCCAACTCCTCGACCGCGCCTTACACATCCAGTCCATCGACCCGCCGGCGTTTGGTGCCGATCGGCAACTGCAAGGCCAACTCACCGGCGCCGCGAACGACGGTGCCATCGCCCGGGCGCTGCTCCGACTTCGGGACGAGGTCTGCAACACCAAGCGAGATGTCCGACCCCAACAACCCGAGCGGACGGGCGCTGCTCCGACTTCGGGACGAGGTCTGCAACCCTCCTGCCTCTGGAGCGTCGGTCGGCGGCGACGTTCACCTCAAGCCCGGAACGATTGCCGAGGCCCAAGGGATGTTGTCGCACGGCGAGACGCTCGCCGGCTCGAACACGACCGTCCGAACCCTTCTGGTCCAGGCCGCCGCCAAGCATGCGGAACAAAGCCCGCCCCCCTCCGCCCGACGAGTTCGCGACTCTCCGCGCGTGCGTGAAGGAACTCCGACTGAAGGGCGTCGACGCCGACGTGGTGTTCGCCATCTGTGACGGCAACGGCTCCGTGCCGATCGCGAATTTGGCCGTGAAGTTCGAGTGGTCCAACCAAGCGGACAACTGGAACAGCGTGCGCAAAAGGCTCGACGCCAAGCTCAAAAAGCATGGCTGGCTGTTCCGAACGCATAACAAGTGCGCGACCGCGGTTCCCGTTCCGACCGGTCGAAAATAGGTCGAAAACGACCGCCCTGCGACCGAGATTCGACCGCCCGCCCTTCGCGATGATGCTCCTGTCCATCCCACGACAGGAGTACCCATGCGTCGCCGACCTCACGACCCGCTCGCGGCCATCCCCTCGGCCGAGGCGGTCCGCGCCAAGCTCCGCGAGACGCTCACCCTGGCCGAGCGGCTCCGCGTCCTGCTCGAACTCGCCGAGCGGTTGGAACTGCCGTTGACGGTCGCCTCCGAACTGCCCGCTACCACCACTGAGTTGGTGCCGTCCGACTTTCGGCCGGCGAAGGAGGTGTGCGGTGGCTGAAACACATCCCCCCGAAATCCCTGAGCAATTGCCGCCCGTCGGCCTGGACGAGTTCTTCGATCTGCTCCGCGACCGGCTCGCCCCGCCCGCGGAACTGCTCACCCGGGAGACGTTCGCGGCGTTGCTCGACGTCGGCGTCAGCACGTTCGACCGGCTCCGCGAAACCGGCGCGATCGGCCCCCGGCCCATCAAGCTCGCCGACCGCGAACGCCACCAACGGGGAGACGCAGTGTGACCGCGAAGAAGCTGCTGGCCGCGCTCGCCCCGTTCGGCGCGGCCGTCGAGGGCGACGAACTGGTGCCGGCGACCGACCCGCCGCCGGAGTTGCTGGCCAGCTTGGCAGCCCTGCACACGGGCTGTCGGGCGCTGTTGACCGGAAAGAGGTGGTTCGGGAGCAGCGTCGCCGACGGCGCCCGCCCGGTCGTGTTGGAGCTCAACCCGTCCGTGCCGGTTCCGTCGCGGATCGGGCTGCTGTGCGTCGAAGGCGACGTCGTCTGGGACCGCGTGCCTGTGGACGCCGGCCACGGCACCTCGCCGTCGTTCGCCCCCGCATGGGGCTGATCGTGCCCACTCCTCCCCTGGCGCACGGGTCGTGCCGGTGGGTATACTCGCACAACTTCATTTTCTGCCGTTCGGCCGCTCCACGATTCAACCCGCGGGCGGCCGGCGGTGGCCCTTGTCAGAAAGGTCATCGGCTCATGGCGACGCTGTTCAAGCCCGACCGCCCGTACCCGCTCCCGCCGAACGCGGACATCGTCGAGAAGGATGGCAGGCCGCCCGCCCGCATTCGCGAGCGCGGGCGAGCGGTCGAGTACCCGCTCACCGCGGACCGGAAGCAGTACCTCAAGCCGGCGGCCAAGTGGTGTGCGGACGTGCGGTTCGCGAACGGCAAGCGGAGGCGCGTGCGGTTCAGCCCGAACCGGGACGCGGCGGCCGTCATGCTGGCCGACCTGCTCAAGAAGATCGAGAACGAGAAGTCCGGCATCCGCGACCAGTACGCCGACCACCGCTCCCGGCCGCTGCCCGAACTGCTGACGGAGTACGAGCAGCACCACGCGGACCGCGGCAACACGCCCGGACATACCGCCCAGGTCCGCCGCCGGTGCGAGACGGTGTTCGAGGGCTGCGGCTTCGCGCTGCTCACCGACCTCGACGGCACCGCGGCCGACCGCTGGCCGTCCGGCCGGCGGCAACTGAGCAGGAAGAACGGCGGCATGTCCGCACAGACGCGGAACCACTACGTCACCGCGCTGAAGGCGTTCGGGAACTGGCTGGTCAAGGCCTGCCGCGCGTCTGAGAACCCGTTCCGCCACCTGTCGCGGGTGAACGTCGATGTCGATCTCCGGCACGCCCGGCGTGCGATGTCCGAGGACGAGTTCGCCCGGCTGTTGAGCGCCGCCCGTTCGGGGGCGAGCTACCGCGGGGTGCCCGGTCCGGACCGGGCGATGCTGTACCTCGTCGCGGGCATGACCGGCCTGCGCGCGTCCGAACTGGCGAGCCTCACCCCCGCGTCCTTCGCCCTCGACACCGGCCCGCCGACCGTGACCGTCGCCGCCGCGTACTCGAAGCGCCGGCGCCGGGACGACGTGCCGCTCCACGCGGGTTTGGTTGACGAACTGCGTGCGTGGCTCGGCGGCAAGCCCGCGGGCGCGGCCCTGTGGCCGGGAAAGTGGGCCGAGCAGTTCAGCGCCGCGGCGATGATCCGGCGCGACCTCGACGCGGCGCTCGGCGTGGCTCGCGGAACCGTCCGACCCCGCCGAGCGCGAGCAGCGGGCGACCTTGGAGGTGTTGAGCTACAAGAACACCGCGGGCGAGGTGATCGACTTCCACGCGCTGCGGCATACGTTCGTCACCAACTTGGTGAAGTCCGGGGTGATGCCGAAGGACGCGAAGGAACTGGCCCGGCACTCGACGATCACCCTGACGATGGACCGCTACGCCCACGTCGGCATCCGGGACAGTGCGACCGCCCTCGCTCGGCTACCCTTCCCGGTCGGTCCCACGCCGCAGGCGCCTCCGAAAGTTCCGTCCGGGAGCAGCAACGGGAGCAGCAGAGGGTGAGAGCGGGCGGGGACAGACGGGGCCGGGTGAGGAAACCGACGGTTTCGGTGCGACACTCGTCGCCGCGCCGGAACCGCCTGAAATACAAGGAGTTGAGAGCGATCAAGAGCCAACAGGGCCGACCGGACAGCGGAGAGGGAGGGATTCGATTCGCGTGCCCCCGGAACTCGAAGGCCGCGTAGCACTTGTGACGCCAAGTGCCGTTTTACGTGGGACTTGCGCCCGATCAGAACGGTTCAACCGGGGTCACGGATTCTCAGGAACGGTCACGGCGTTTGGCACACTGTGCCAATCCGCTTCGGGCGGTGACGGCACCTCCGGCCCAAGGAGGTGTGCCGATGTCGGTCAAGAAGGTCGTGATCTACTGCCGGTACTCGAGCGACATGCAGCGGCCCGATAGTTGCGCCGACCAGGAGCGGAACGTCCGGGCCGGGCTGGCCAAGCTCGGGATCGGCGCCGGCGCCGAGGCCGTCGTCATCTGCGACGAGGCCGAGTCCGGGACCAGGACCGCCCGCGACGGGTTCCAGGCGCTCGTCGGGCTGGTCCGGCGGCGCGAGGTGGCGGTCCTCGCGGTGGACGACCAGTCCCGGCTCACCCGGGCCGACAACGCGTTCGCGTTCGTCAAGGACCTGGTGTTCGCGGGCGGCCGGTTCGTGTCCACCGGCGAGGGCATCGACACCGCGGTCGCCGGGTGGGAGCTCAAGGTGCAGGTGCTCCAGCTGCACCACGGGCAGACCGTTCGCGACCTCCGGCACCGGGTGCACCGGGGCCAGCAGGGACGGGTCGAGGCGGACGGCAGCGCCGGCGACTTCCCGTTCGGGTACGAGTCGTTCTACCTGGACCCGGACTGGGCCGCGCAACTGGCCCGCCGCGGGCCCAAGCCCAAGAAGGGGGTCCGGATCTGTGAGGACGAGGCGCGGTGGGTGCGGCAGGTGTTCGACTGGTTCGTCGCCGGTCGGCCGATCGGGTGGGTCGCCCGCGAGTTGACCCGGCTCAGGGTGCCCAAGGGGCATCGCACGTCGAAGCCGGGGTGGCACCCGCAGCAGGTGCGTCGAGTGCTCGCCAACGCCAAGTACGTGGGGCGCTGGGTGTGGGGGCGGACGACCACCGTCCGCGACTCGCAGGGCCGCAAGAAGCAGAACCCGGTGCCGGCCGGGCAGGAGGTGACCCGCGACCGGCCCGAGCTGCAGATCGTCGAGCGGGTAGTGTGGGACCGGGCCGCGGCCCGGCTCGCCGAGTTGGGCGCGACGTTCGGGTACAAGGACGGGCAGAAGCGGCGGGGGCCGCGGCCCAACCCGGCCGACGCGTACCCGCGGTCGCCGCTCGGAGGGGTGCTGGTCTGCGGGCGGTGCGGGGCCAGGCTGTGGCAGCACCGCAGCAACGCGCGGCGGTACTACGCCTGCCCGGGCGCGAAGTCGGGGCGGTGCGAGATGACCGCCCAGGTGCCGGCCGACCGGGCCGAGGCTGCGCTCCGCGACTTCCTACTCGACCTACTACGCGGCTGGCCGGACTGGCTTCGGGCGGTGTACCGGCTGACGTGCGACGCCGTCGGCGCGGCCGCCGCGCGGGTACCGGAGGAGCGAGAGCGGGACGAAAAGCGGGCGGCCGAACTGGGGCGGCAGATCGCCAACTTCGTGGCCGCGGTGGCCGGCGGGTTGACCAGCGCGGCGGTCGTCGGCGGGCTGCAGGCCGCCGAGGCGGAGAAGGCCGTGATCGACGCCCGGCTGGCTGCCCACGCCGCCGTCGGTCCGGCGGCCGTCGCGCTGCCCGACGAGGGGTGGGTGGCGGCCCGGCTGGGCGAGTGGGCCGAAGGGGCGGCCGCGGCCGACGGGCCGCAGTCGCTCCTGCATTTGGCGCTGGCGTCGGCGGTCGCCGAGCCGGTGGTCGCGGCCGGCAAGGTGCGGGGGTTCCTGCGGCTGCGGTTCCGGGTGCGGGCGTGGGCCACCCTCGCCGCCGCGGCCGGCACCGCCCTTCCATCTGCAGTCTGCGGCCTCGTGCCGGAGGAGGCGGACGACGGCGGCCCGGAGTTCACCATCGACCTGGGCGGGCCGACGGCGATGGACCGGTGGGCGCCGCAGATCGCGGCGTGGCGCGCCGACGGGGTGACCTGGGCGGAGGTCGCCCGCCGCACCGGGATGGACCTCAACCGGGTGTACCGCGCGTGGAAGCGGTTCACCGACGCGGGCGGCCCGTCGCCGGCCGCGTGAGTTCGATCCGACCAACCGACGGAGGCTTTCGGGGCCCGGCAGTGTTGCCGGGCCTCTTCGTTTTCTCACACCCGAACACGGAGCGACTCATGTCGAACTGGTGGTTGCAGTGGGCCGAGCGGATCGCGCTGGTCCTGGCCGAGTGGTGGCTTCGCGCGCGGCCGAACGGCGGGGGCCCGGATGCCGTGCCGGGGGAGCGTCCGGCGGGGCCCACCCCGGACGGGTCCGAACCTGACGCCGAAGCGCCACGCTGAGGCGCAAACCGTAGTCACGTCCTCACCCTGATGTCTCCCCTCAACCCTGTCCTGCGGAGGTGACATGCTCACCCCGGGTAATCACAAACTCGGCCGGTCCCTGATCTGGGGGTTCGGGCTGCCGTCCGGCACCCCCGACGCCTGCCCCGGCCTGTCCGACGCCTGCCGGGCCGATTGTTACGCGGTCGCCGTCGAGCGGTACCGGCCCGCCGCCGCGGCCCGGTACCGGGCCAACCGCCGCGCGGCCGAGCGCTACGACTTCGCCCGCCGGGTCCGCGCGTTCCTGGTGCTGCACCGGGTGCGCGTGGTCCGGGTGCACACCGGCGGCGACTTCTACTCCCCCGAGTACGCCCGCAAGTGGCTCGAGGTGATGCGCCGCAGCCCGCGCGTGCGGTTCTTCTTCTACACCCGGTCCTGGCGCGTCTCGGCCATCCGGACGGTCATCGACCAGATGGCCGAACTGGACAACTGCCGGGTCTGGTTCTCGGCCGACCGCGACACCGGCGTCCCGCCCGCGGTGCCGCCGCGGGTGCGGGTGGCGTGGCTGATGACCGGGCCGACCGACCTGCCCCCGGCGGGCACCGATCTGGTGTTCCGCGTGCGCCGGTTGCGGCAGCACCCGGCGCCGTTCCCCGCCCCCCGCGTCTGTCCGGCCGAGGACGGGCGGCCGCGAGCCACGCCGGTCACCTGCGAGCGGTGCGGGCTGTGCTGGCGTACGCCGGTCGGGCCGCGCGTTGCCCTGCCTGTGACCGAGCCGGCCGCGCCAGGGAGGTGCCCGTGACGCTCCGCTTCCGGCACCTCACCCTCGGCCGGCCGTTCGCCGTCATCGACCTCGAGAGCACGGGCACCGACCCGGTCGCCGACCGGGTCGTCGAGATCGCCGTGTTGACGCTCTCACCGGACGGCACCGAGGACCTGTTCGCGACGCGGGTGAACCCGCAGCGCCCGATCCCGGAGGGCGCGACCCGAGTCCACGGCATCGGCGACGCGGACGTGCGGGACGCCCCGACCTTCGCCGCGCTGGCCCCGGACCTCGTCCGGCGACTGGCCGGGTGCGACCTGGCCGGATTCGGCATCGCCGGGTTCGACCTGCCCCTGCTGTGCGCCGAGTGCGCACGGGCCGGGGTGCCGTTCGCGCTGTCCGGGCGCGCCGTGCTGGACGCGCTGGCCGTGTACCGCCGGTACGAGGCCCGCACCCTGTCCGCGGCGGTGGCGTTCTACCTGGGGCGGGCCCTGACCTGCGCGCACGCGGCGGCGGTCGACGCCCGCGCCGCGGCCGAGGTGCTCGACGCGCAGGTCGGCCGCTACGGTCTGCCGTCGGCCCCGGCCGCGCTGCACGGGTCGCTGGTCGAGGTGGACGTGGCGGGCAAGTTCCGGCTGGGCGCGGGCGGGTCCGTGGTGTTCGCCTTCGGCAAGCACACCGGGCGGGAACTGACCGACGTGGCCCGGACCGACCCGGACTACCTGACGTGGGTTCTCACCCGGCCGTTCCTGGCCGACGTCCACGAACTGGTCCGCGCCGCGCTCGCAGCGGCCCGCGTCCGGCGCTAAATAACTGTCAAAAATGTGTCATCATAATAGGGAGGCCGGTTAGCCCGGCTCCCGCGCCGTCAGCATCCGCCACAGTGGGCGTGCCGACGGTCCGCGACCCGAACTCAACGAGGGGGCTCCGATGAAGCCGTACCGCCCGCCGTCCGGGGCACACCCGGTCCGCGAGAAATTCGCACTCGCCCGCAAGGAGCTGACGGCCGTGCTGATCGAGCGGGACGACGAGGTCGATCTGGTCCTGACCGCCCTGCTCGCCAACGAGCACGTGCTGCTCGTCGGCCCGCCGGGCTGCGGCAAGAGCCTGCTGCTCGACGCCGTGATGAGCTGGATGAGCGCCCGCAAGTTCTCGATCCTGCTCACCAAGTTCACGCCGGTCGAGGAGGTGATGGGGCCGGTCAGCCTGTCGGCCCTCAAGGAGGACCGCTACCGCCGCGTGACGACGGGGCGGCTGCCCGAGGCCGAGGTGTGCTTCATCGACGAGCTGTGGAAGGCGTCGAGCGCGATCCTGAACACGCTCCTGAAGGTGCTCAACGAGCGCGTCTTCGAGAACGACGGCGAGGCGCTGCGGGTGCCGCTGAAGCTGTGCGTCGCGGCGAGCAACGAGTGGCCCTCGGCGGAAAGCGGCAAGGAGCTGTCGGCACTCCTGGACCGCTTCCTGTTCCGCAAGTCGGTGCGCCCGATCGCGTCACAGGCGGGGCGACAGCGCCTGCTGTGGCACCGCGACCACACGCCCCGGCTGTCCTCGTCGATCACGCCGGCGGAGGTCGAACACGCCCACCGGGAGGTCGGCGCGCTGCCGTGGTCGAAGGACGCGCAGGATTCGCTGGAGGCGGTCCTGCGGGAGCTGGCGCGCGAGGGCGTGGTGCCCGGCGATCGGCGACAGTTCAAGACCGTCACTGCGGTGCAAGCGTTCGCCTACCTGAACGGTGCAGACGAGGTGCGTCCCGAGCACCTCGAGGTGGCGCAGTATTGCCTGTGGGATGATCCGCTCGAGCAACCCGCGAAGGTGGCGCAGGTGATCGGGAGGATCGCCAACCCGACCGGCATGCGCGTCACACAGCTCCTCCTGGAAGTCGAGAGCGTGCTGGCCGGGACCGACGTTCGCAACCTCGCCGACGCTGCGAAGGCGGCCGCGAAACTTGGAGAGATCGACAAGCAACTCGGCGCGATGTCCGGTGACGGCCGGGTGGAGAAGGGCCGCGCGTACGTCCGGGACCAGCTCAAGAAGCTCAAGCTCGCCAGCCTCGAAGCGGTCTGAAGTCCTCGACCCGATACCGACCGGAGCGGCGGTCGCAGGTGAGCCCGCCGTTCCGGTTTTCTGTTCCCCCTTACCACGGAGTTCGATATGGACCCGCCGCGTCCCCGCCCGGACTGCCCCCTCGTGGTCGCCTACGGTCTGGGCGTCAACTCGACCGCGATGCTCGTCGAGTTCGCGAACCGGGGCATCAAACCCGACATGATTCTCTTTGCCGACACGGGCGGCGAGAAGCCCGAGACCTATCGGTACATGCCCATCATGCAGGCGTACCTGAAAACGGTGCAGTTCCCGCCCGTGGTCACCGTGCGGTACGAGCCGAAAACGGCCCCGTACCGGACGCTCGAAGGGCAGTGCCTGCACACCGGCACGCTCCCGTCGCTCGCCTACGGGGGCAAGACGTGCAGTCTGAAGTTCAAACGCGGCCCGGCCGACGCCCACGTGCTGCGGCACTTCCCGCCCGCAAAACTGTTCGAACGGGGCCAGCGGGTGGTGCGGGCCATCGGGTTCGACGCGTCCGAGGGACGCCGCACGTTCGCGGGCGTGGTGAAGGCGATCGGCCTCGATGCGGGCGAGCGGCACCGGCTGACGTGGGCCGAGCCCAGGCCGGGCGGGCCGGTCCGCAAGCCGTCGCGCGAGGCGAAGCTCGACGCCGAGTACTTCACCTACTGGTACCCGCTCGCGACCGACTGGGGTATGGACCGGGCCGCGTGCGAGCGATCCATCCGCGCCGCCGGACTGCCTGTGCCCGTGAAGAGCGCGTGCTTCTACTGCCCCGCTTCGAAGAAGAAGGAGATCGTCTGGCTCCGCGAACACCACCCGGACCTTCTGGAACGGGCGCTCGCGATCGAGGCGAACGCCCGGCCCAACCTCACGTCCGTGGTCGGCCTGGGTCGCTCGTTCGCGTGGGCCGATTTCCTCGCTGACCTCGACGACCTGCCGCTCTTCGACTGTGGCGGCTGAACCCAACTCTTACCATTCGAGGAGACACATGGACCCGACCGAGTTGCTCGGGTTGCTCGACCTGAAGGCCCAGCCGCCCCCGGTCGCTGCGCCCGTTGGCCCGTCTGCCATAGCGACCGACGCCCCACCGGCGGCGAGCCCGACCGCCCTGGAGATCGATGCGTGGGGGCTGCGCCGCGGCCGGGATCTGATCGCCGAGAGCGAGCGGGTCCGAAATGCAGGCACCGACGCGCTCGCCGCCGCGGACTTCTTTTCAGCCGCGTTCGAGCCGCAGCCGAAGCTCGTGGACGCGTGTGCGGACCCGCGGCGGCGCCAGTTCGTCGCGCGGCTCCTCGACACGCCCGATTACCGCGCCCTCCACGCCGCCACCCGGCTCGACGACACCGCCGCCGCGCTCGCCGCGGGGCACTTCGCCGAGCAGTTCGCCGAACTCAAAGCGGGGGACGCGAGGGAGGCTTCGGGCGGCGCGGCCCCGACGGGGAGCGAGGGTGACGGCGATCTGGAACGCGAGATGACGGCCCTGCGCGCGGTCGGCCGGGCCGTGGCCGAGGCGGGCAAGGAGGTGAGCGAACTGCGGGAGGCGTCGGCGGCGCTGGGGCTCGGGGCCGGCGAGCCGGGGAGCAACGACCCGCGGGCCATCGCCGAGCTCTACAAGCGCGTGCGCAACGACCCGTCGCTCAGGAAGATCAGCGAACTCGCGGGGCGGTTCCGCCGGGTCGCGCAGTCGAAGCAGCGCCAGAAGGTGTCCCACGGCCTGGACGACGTGGTCGGGGTCGAGCCGGATGGCGACATCGGCCGGCTCCTGCCTTCCGAGTTGGTCCGCCTCGCGGTACCGGAACTCGAACTCGACACCCTGCGCCGGATCGTTGAACGTCAGGCTCTCTGCCGAGAGCACCACGCCCTTGAGCCCGTAGGCAAAGGGCCGATCCTGGTCGTGACCGACGAAAGCGGGTCGATGGAGGGCGCGAAAGTTCACACCGCGAAGGCGCTCGCGCTGGCGCTGGCGTGGGTGGCCCGGCAGCAGCGCCGGTGGTGCGGGCTGGTCGCGTATAGCGGCAAGTCCGGCGAGCGGTTGTTGGCGCTGCCGCCCGGCCGGTGGGACGAGGTCGCGCTGTGCGGCTGGCTGTCGGCGTTCATCGGGTACGGGTCGGATCTGGACCTCCCGATCGAGGAGCTGCCGCGCATGTACCGGCAGATCGGCGCCCCGCCGGGCGTCACCGACGTGGTGTTCTTGACCGACGCGCGGGCGCGCATCCCCGCCGACCTACGGGACCGGTTCGTCGCCTGGAAGCGGGCGGCGAAGGCCCGCGTCGTCGCCCTCGTCATCGACAACCCGCCCGGAGACCTGGCCGCCGTCAGCGACGAGGTTCACTCCGTCCGCTCACTCGAGCCCACCGGCGGCGCCGTCGCTCGGGTCCTGTCCCTCTGATCCGCGCGGCGCGTCACGCCCGCCCGCGCCCGACCCGGCGGATGGTCCGCTGGGTCGCTTCGTTTCCACTCGCGCGAAGGAGTTCCTCCCATGCCCCCGACCGTTCCCGTACCGGTGCCCGTGGTCGCCGGCACCCGGCTCCTGGGTGAGGTGATCGCCTGGGCGTGCCCCGGCGTCCGCGTCACCCACTCGGACCTGGTGCGCGCCCTCGAAGACGCGGGCCTCGACCCCGCCGTGGCCCGCGAGCTGGCCCCGCGGCACGCGTTCAGCCGCGCGTGCAAGCGCCTGTCCGACCAGCGTATCATCCGCCCCGTGAGCGAGGACGCGGCCGCCGTCACGTTCCAGTTCACCCAGGAGACCCGTGCGGACGACCGGTACGAGTATCGGCTCGAAACCACCTTGAGCCTCGACAAGCAGACCGGGACCGTGTCCTGCGAGTTGCCCGGGCTGGCCACCCTGGCGCAAGAGGAACTGGACCGGTGCATCGCCGCGCGGACCGGCTCCGACGTCACCCGCGTGATCCAGAAGCTGTTCGAGCAGAACGCCGACCTGTTCCCGATCCGCCCGCAGGGCGGGTGCTATTTCGCCCCGGCTTGCCACGCTGCCTTCACCGACAAGATCCAGGAGTTACTCAACAGGGTGGGCGGTCGGTTGCTCCGGTTCCCGGTCCCGGCGGGCACTGTGGAGGGCGACCGCTCGGTGACCCAGGCGGTGGCCGACGGGCTGGCGGCGGTGGTGGCCGAGCACCGCGCCGCGGTGGCCCAGTTCGGCGCGGACACGCGGGCCGACACCCTCCACCGCGCGGCCGAGAAGATCCGCACCACCAAGTTCAAGTTGCAGACGTACGCCGAGTACCTCGCCGGCGAGAAAGAGCGGCTCGACCGGGCGGTCGCCGCCGCCGAGGGCGAGCTGCGCGCCAGGGTCGCCGAACTCGCCGAGCCCGCCGTCGTGTGAGTGCACGTCGTTACCGTGTCGGGCCGGTCCGCGGTGGGCTTGCCCTCTTCGTTGCCATTCACCCGCAGTACGGAGTCCGCGATGGCGAGTTGTGGCGTTTGTGCGAGAGACCGGACCGTGCTGTTCCTGAGCGCCCCCGCGCTCTGGCCCCACTGGCCGTTCCTGCCCGTGGTGCGCCGGCGGCCCGGCCGGGCCGAGGAGCTGGGCGTCGTGTTCGACGCCCGCGCCGCGCGGCTGACCGGGCGGTCGGCCACGGTGTACCTGACCAATTTGTTCCTACTGCCGCCCGACCTGCCCGCGTTCCTCGCGCTGCCGCACGAAACGTTCGACACCGCAGAAGAGCTGACCGCGGCGGGCTGGCTCGTGGATTGAATTCGGGCACGTCGTCACCCCCACAATCTCAAGGAGTGCCTATGATCGGGTTCCCCCGCCGGGCCGCCCGGCGGTTCCGCGCCGCGTGCGCGAAGTGCACCTCCGGGCGTCCGCGGGGCCCGGCCCCGTGCGTCGTGATCCGGCGGGCCGACGGCCACGTCACGCTCACCGCGACGTTCCCCGAGGTGACCCTGGAACTGGCCTGCGCGGCGTTGCCTGCGCGGGACCGGTCCGAGGTGCTGGTGGTGCCGATGGCCGCGCTGGAGACCGTCGCGGCGCCGTCCGACGAGCCGGTCGAGTTCGACGCCGGCGACACGCTCGAGGGCGTCGCGCGGTGGGACGAGCGCGGCGGCCCCGGCTCGGTCCCGGTCACGTTCGTACGGCCCGGCAGGCACCACGACCCGCTCCCGCGACCGGTGCTGAAGCCGGTCGCGGCCCGTGTACTCGTCGCGCTGCACGAGGCCGGCCGCACGTCCAGCCGGGAGGACGGGCGGTACGCCCTCAGCCGGGTTCAGGTGCGCGGGGCGACGGGCCAGGTGGTCGCCACCGACGGGAAGCTGGCCGTCGTGTTCGGCCCGTTCGCCTTCCCGTTCGCCGGGGACCTGCTGGTCCCGGCGGTCCCGCTGTTCGGTTCGTTCGAGGTGTGCGACGAGGGGGAGGTGCGAATCGGCCGCACGGCCGCGCACCTGGTCCTGTCCGCCGGGGACTGGACGGTGTGGCTCGCCGTCGCGCCGGCCGGTAAGTTCCCGGACGTGGCGGCGGTGATCCCCCGGCACGCGCCGACGGCCGTGGCACTCGACCGCGGCGACGCGGCCGGGTTGCTCCCCCAGCTGCCGGGGCTGCCGGGCCGGGGGCACGACCTGCGGCCGGTCACCCTGTGCGCCGACACGGTCCTCGCGGTCCGGGCCGGCGACGACAACGGCGCGGTGAAGGAGGTTCCGTTACCCCGCTCGCTGGTCACGGGGCCGGCGGCGCGGGTGGCCCTCGACCGGCGGGCGCTGGCCCGGATCCTCGCGCTCGGCTGCACAGCGCTGCGCGTCACCCCCGGCAAGGCTCTGGTCGGTACGGGTGACGGCGTGACCGTACTGGCCGCGCCGCTCGACCCGGACCTGGCCGTGGCGCCCTTCGCCCGCGCGCCCGGTACTGACGCGCACGTCCCGACCCCCGATCTCAACCCCAACCCGGACACGAAGAGGAAGACCGTCGTGAAACCGAATGACCCGAACGGCCACCCGCTCGGCGGCCGTCACGACCCGCCCGCGGGCGACGCGCCCGATCCGCTCGTCGCGGCCGAGGAGCTGCGCGCCGCCCTGGCCGACGCCGCGACCAAGGCCGCCCGGTTGGTGGCCGCGCTCAAGGCGTCGCGGAAGGAGCAGAGGGTGCTGGCGTCCGTGCTCGCCAACCTGAAGCAACTGAACCTGAGCACCGGGGAGCCGCGATGACCGCCCTCGTCACACAGCGCGCCCTTCGGCTGGCCGATTCGCTCGGCGACCTGAAGGTCCGGGTCCGCGCGGCCCTGGCCACCGAACTGGCCGGCGCGGTCGGCCTCGCGGTCCGCGACGTGCTGGTCGCCGCCCTGGTCGAGCGAGTGCTCGCCGCCCCGGCGCGCACCCCGGCCGCGCCGCATTCCGGCGGGTGGCGCGAAGACGGGTACGGGGACCAGGACCGCTGGGGCGAGCCCCGCGACCCGTGGGCCGATCCCGACGACTACGACACCCGGGACCGCACGCCCGTGCGGTACGAGCGCGGCGACCCGGAGCCGGTTCCCGCGGTGCCGACGGCCGCGGCGCTGGCAGTCGGGGTGAACCTCGGGCGGTGGTGGCTGGCCCGTCAGGGTACGGTCCCCGGAGCCATCGGGTTCGGCCTGCTGGCCGCCGCGGTGGGGTTAGCCGGCGGACCGGTTGCCCGCGCCGCACTCGCCGTACTCGCCGCTGCGACCGACGTCCTCACCGCCGAGTCCGCGCTCGCCCGCCTCGATCCGCCCTGACACAGCACGTTCACGTCACCAGACCGCTCCACCACGCGACATCGCCCGAATCCGACCGGCACTTGCAAAGGTGCCGGACTGTAGCCGGAGTGCTCGCGCGCGTGGCACTCGCCTGTGACGTGCCCGCCAAGCCCTCAACCGACCTCAACACCCACAACAGGAGTACAAGACCGTGACAGCAACCATGAACGGCAAGCCTCAGCGCAAGCAACTGGCGGACCAACTGGACCGTCTGGACGGGATCATCGACGCCCTGGCCGACGGGCTCAACCAGGCGGTGATCGACGCCGCCCGCGAGGGCACCCGTCTCGCCGTGAAAGACGCGATCGTCGAGATCATGACTAACCCCGAACTCCGCGCCCTGCTCGCCCCTGCGCATCCGGAGCCCACGCCTGCCCCCGTCCCCCCGCAGCCCGAGGCGGTCACGCTTGAGCCGAAGAAGCCCGGCACGTGGACCCGAATCAAAGCGAAGGTCGCCGCCGCGCGGGACGCGCTGACCGGTGCGGCCGCGAAGGCGAAGGAGGCGGTGTCGGCCAAGTACAAGGTCGCGAGCGACACGGTGGTCGCCATCGGCACGGCCGCCGGTGAGGCACTGCCGCTGGGGCGGATCGTGGTCCGGGCCGCCGTGGTCGGGCTGGCGGTCGGCGTTGTGTGCCTCGTGGTGCCGCAGACGGCCGCCGCGGCGGTCAGCGCGGTGAGCGTGGCGGCCACGACCGTCGCCGTCCAGACCGGGAGCTGGTTGAAGCGCGCCGCCCGCCGCTTCGGCCTGGTGAACTGATCGAGATCGGCGGGTGGGATTCAATCGAGTCGTGATGTTCGATGCGAGGGACCGGCCGGTCACGCACGCGCCGTCGGGTGAGTGCGTCAGCCCGTGCGGTCCCTCGCATCGAACATCGCGACTCGATCGAATCCCGCCCGTCATCCCGCATTCGCCCCCAGCCCCCGAACCGGAGTACGCCGTGGTCGTCATTTTTGCCCTGTTGATCTTCGTCGCGCTGTCGGCGGTGACGTGGGTCGTTTCGGTCGCGTGCTACAAGTCCACCTACACGACCGGACCCGATCCGAGCGCCGACCCGAACTACCCGACCGTCGCCGCGGGCGCCGTCGTCGCGGTCACGCTGACGTGCTTCGTCCCGTTCCCGCTCGGCTACTTTGCCGGGCTGATCGCCTGGGCCGGTGCCGTGTACGGGTTCCTCACCCTGCCCGCCGGTCGGGCCACTGTCCTCGTGGGCTACCTCGCCGCCGCGTCGGTGGTCACGCGGTTGCTCGTTCTCGGCGTCTTGAGCGCCCTGTGAGTTGCGCGGGCACCGAACTCCAACCGATGACCCGGAGGCCGATATGGCGTACCTGATCGCCGCCGTCGTGATCTGGCTCCTGGCGTGGTGAGTCGATTTCCTCACCCCGAACGAGAATCCCGTTCGCTGAAGGAGGCACCGTGGCGAAGAGTATCACCATCGACGAGATCCACTTGACCGTGCGCGTTCCCAACGACCTGCCCGATGATGAGTCGGCGGCGATTCACACGGCCCTCGCCGGCGCCGAGTTTATGAACCGACTGCGCCGGGCGATCCGCGCTGCGCTCCGGGCGTTCCCGGAGTTGGCCGTCGTTCGGGTTTCGCTGACCCGGTGAACGGCGGGGGCGCCGCACAAGCGGAGCATTCAGCGGCTGCAAACCGAGGACGCCAGCCCCACCCTCCGAGAAGCCGCGCACCGGGCGGCGGACGTGAACCGGTTCGCGGGCTGGGGTCCGAGTGGTTTTGGGAGGACGAGTTCCGGATCCCCGAGCCAACGTGCTGGTCGAAAGAGAACGCCGCTTGGGTCGCCTGGTCGCGGGCCGAGGGCCGGACGCACGAGCCACTCGCGGCCCAGTTCGGTGTGACTGTGTCGATCATCCGCAAGGCGCTACAGTTCGCTGTGAAGGCGTCCCCGCGTCTGGCCCAGTTGCCGCGGAAAATGCTCCGGGCGCGGTGTGAGGATTCGCACGCCGAGGAGCTTTGGGCTCTCTGGCAGGAAGGGCGATCCACGGAGCAACGGGACGCTCACTTCGGCAGGAGTGAACCGTTGATTCGCGTCGCGTTGAACCTCGCTGCGAGCAGGACGAGTTCGACGGGGCAGCCCGTCGGGTTGCCACCCGAACAATCCGGGCCGGAAGTCGAACAACGAACCAGCAATAACCTCTTCGCGTGGTGTGCGGCCCGCCTAACGGCGGGCCGCACACCACACTCTTTTTTATCTATCAGCGACGCAAGGATATGCGTGGCAATACGTTGCGCCACTGATCTGCGGTGCCAATTTTAACAGGGAGCAGCTGTGTCCACCGGCGCGTACATGGTTACCGACCTGTAAGCGACGCGGATCGGCAGTGCGGGCCGTTCAGGTTCGGGATCGTGGCCGAGTTGCTGACCGTCCTCCCGGACGGCACGGTGCGGAGCACGAGCCTCTACCTGGACGACCTGGCCCGGCGTGAGGTGTTCCTGGGGGACAAACGGCGTCCCCGAGTTCGTGGACTGCCCCGGCTCCGAGTTCGAGCTGTACATGCGGGCTGAGGACGCGGGCTACGCCCGCTCGTTCCGCACCCTACATCCTGACCCCACACCCGACGAAAGGCAGTGATCCGTTGGGATGTGACGAGACCGGCAGCCGGCCCCAGGCCGAACCACCACCGCCGCAGTCCGCTCCGCACAACCGGCCGACCGCGGGACCAACAAGCCCGTTCCTGAGGTCCGGTTCGGCCGTATCAAGGCCACCATCTGGGACAATCTGGGCGAGACCGGTATCTGGTACAGCGTGGTGATCAGCCGGCTCTTCAAGAAAAGAAACGCCTGGAAGCGGAGCGACAGCTTCAGACGGGACGACCTGACCCTCGTGGCAAAGGCGGCTGACCTGGTCCACACGTGGATCTACGAGCAGCAGGCCGCGGCCGACCCTGCGGCATCGTCGTCGGTTTTTAACGGGCTGGCCGGCGCCAGCCCCAAGACCCGCGTGCATCACCCGGGTCTCGCGTTTCCGGTGCACACGCTGGCCCCGTCCGCCTGAGCGGCGCTCACCGGGCATGGAGGCCACCACGCTCGGAACCGGTGCGCCGCTGCCGCCCGGTGTGCCCGCGCTCCAGGCGGTGGTTCGCGAGTTGCGTAGCGTACTCAAGACAAAGCCGGACGCGGCGCCGGGACCGGTTCGGTCGGCGGGGCGAACGCCGCACCCTGCCGCCACCGAGACCCACCACCGCGCCGGGATGCCCACGGCCGCTCACTGCCCGAGCACCTCGAACACTGCGGTGGTCCGTAACTTGTCCGAGGCGGTGCGGTAGTGCCCGCGTTGCAGACGGGCGAACGGTGAGGCACGGGCCGGGATCAGTCCTGTTTTGGTTTGCCGAACTGCTTCCAGTAGAGTTCCTTGAACGGGTTCACTTTCGGCCCGACGGCGTCCTCGTTCACGAGGTACGGCGGTAGCGAGGCCCACCACACGCCGTACTCGACTCCGAGCTTCTTCACCACGTCCGGGTGCTTGTCCGCAACGTCGGTCTTCTCGCCGGGGTCGGCGGTCACGTCGAACAGCTCCCACGCCCCGTTCGCCTTGCCGGCCGACACGAGGTGCCAGCGCGGCGCGCGGACACTGCACCCGGCGTACTTGTGGTCGTCCACCTTAGCCCCCTTCGGCCACCGCCCGACGTGGGTGAACAGCGTCCGCTCGGCCCACTCGGCCTTCGGGTTCTGGAGCAAGGGCACCAAGCTGCGGCCCTCGACCTGCTTCGTCACCTCGTCGGTCGGTTTCGCGCCGGCGAGTTCGGCGAGCGTCGGGAAGAAGTCTATGTGCGCGGTGAGCCGATCGCAGTCGGCGGGCTTCAAGGTGCCCGGCCAGCGCCAGAAAGACGACGCCCGTGTGCCGCCGAGCCACGGGGTCACCTTCTGGCCGCGCATCCCGGCGTTGAAAATCGGGACGCCCGCGGTGCCCCCGTTGTCGTTCATGAAGATCACCAGCGTATCCTTCTCCAACCCCCACTCCTTGAGCTTGTCGAGGAGTTTGCCGACGTTGTCGTCGATGTTGGCGATCATGCCGAAGAACTTGGCCACGTTCGGCTGCTTCACCTTGTCCTTGTACCGGGCCTCGTCCTCGGGGCGCACGTCGAGCGGGGCGTGCGGGGCGTTGGTCGCGATGTGGCAGTAGAACGGCTTGCCCTTGCCCTTTGCCCCCTCGATCCACCTGGTCGCTTGCGCGAAGAACACGTCGGTGCAGTACCCCTTGGTCTTCTCGAACGTGCCGTTGTGGAGGATGGCCGGGTCGAAGTACGAGTTGCCGGGGGCGTCGCCGCAACTGCCGCCGAAGGTCTGCCCGATACCTCCGGCCCCGTGGATGAACATCTCGTCGAACCCGCGCTTGTCGGGCCAGCGGTCGGGTTCGTCGCCGAGGTGCCACTTGCCGAAGATGCCCGTGGTGTATCCCGCGCCCTTGAGCGCCTGCGGGAGGGTGGTCGCCTTGAGAGTGAGCCGCTCGCGCTCCTGGATCGTGTGCGTGACCCCGTTCTTGAACTCGTGCCGCCCGGTGAGCAGCGCGGACCGGGTCGGCGCGCACGTCGGGCTGACGTGAAAGTCGGTGAACCGCACCCCCTCGGCGTGCAGCCGGTCGAGGTTCGGCGTCTTGAGGACCGGGTTGCCGTGGGCGGAGATGTCGCCGTACCCCTGGTCGTCGGTCAGGATGAAGACGATGTTCGGCTTCTTGCCCGCGAGCGGGTCGGCGGCGTCAACCCCGCCGGGGGGCGCGGCGAGCAGGGCGGCGAGCGCGATGAGGGCACGGGGCACGGGAACACCTCCGGGGTGCCGGGTGAGCGGATCGTTTCGTGAACCCCTGCGCCGGGCAGTCAGGGGTCGCGGGTCACTCGAATTTCGGACCGATGCAGATGACTTCCCGGAGCGTCCGCGTAAAGAGCCGCCCGTTGGAATACGTGATGGGGGCCATCGTCCAGGTCTTGACGGGCGGCCCCAGGTCGCCGACCCAGAGCAGCGCCTTCCCGTCGAACTCCTTCGCGCCGGCGTCCACCACGTAGACCGTCCCGAGCATGGTCACGAAGTACACCTTGCCGTTGACCGCGACCGGCGCCGGCAGGTAGAGGTGCCCCCAACCGTTGCCGTGCGCCCGCCTGTCAACGTCGACGGCCCACCCGCGTGCGTTCTGCGGCACGGGCTTGACGTACCCGTTCTTCTCCCAGTGCGTGACGTCGGGCGCCGAGGGCTTGCGCTCGACCTGAACGGGCACGTGCAGGTACTCGACCTTCCCCGTGTCGAGGTTCACCCGGCCCACGGACGGGTGGTTGTGGGCGAGGAAGAGCATGTACCGCCCCACCAGGAGCGAGGCGTGGATGCTGCCGTGTCCGCCGCTGAGTAAATCGACCCTGGTGTCGGCTTCCGTGTCGTAGGCTTTCCGGGCGGCGTTCCACTTGTACCAGGTGGCTTTCTCGGTCAGGCTGTACTCGCGTTCGACTTTTCCACTGTCCAGCTTGAGCGCGAGCAGTTTTCCGGTCACGAAGGGGTAGGCGAAGCGGTCGTCGAGACCGGACAACATGATCGGCGTCGCACGAGCCGTGGGGTAGTCCCAGAGCGTCTTGCCGTTGTCCGCGCGGGTGAGGGAGTAGCCGTAGGGCTTCTCGGGCGGGTTGTGCCCGCCGCCCCGGCCGTGGAACACGACGGGCACGTCTCCCAGTTTGCCGAACACCGGAGTGTTGTGGACGGATGTGCCCGCCTCTGCGGTCCAGAGCGGCTTTCCGGTTTGGGCGTCGTAGGCACGGAGGTAGCTCCACGGGCCTTGGCCGGAGTTCTTGCCGAGATTGGACTGCGGCTTTTCCTCGGATGGCGCGTCCTTCAACTCGACGTGAACGATTGTGTTACCGACGAGGCAGGTTTGAGAACTCTTGGCGTTGTGCAGCATTTCCACGTCGAAGACCCGCTTCCAGATCTCCTTTCCGTCGTGATCGACGCAGACCATTCCGCCCGACGAGTTGGTGAACCAGACGCGCTTCTCGTCGGCGACAGGCGCCGGTTCCGAGACGAAGAGCAAGGCGTACTGCATCGGCTTCTTGCCCGGGACGGGGACCTGCCAGAGGGTCTTCCCGGTCTTGGCGTCCAGGCAGAGCCCCACCATGTCCGCGGTCTCGGCCTTGGCTGCCTGAGCGGCGTCGGTCAGCGGCTTCTTGATGGTGAGGAACAGCCGGTCGCCGAACACGGTGACACCGCCCTGCCCGCACTCCGGGAGGTCCCGCTTCCACGCGATATTTTCCCCCGTGGACACCGACCACCGGGCGGGCGGCTCCGGGCCGTCCGCCGTGTAGTTGCCCTTGGGGCCGGTGCCCTGGGGCCAGTTCTGACCGAACGCCTGCTGGACGAACAGGCTGTAAAGCCCACACAGGAGAATGGCCTGCCAACAAACCGTTTGTGACACGGAATCGAGGTAGATACCGCAAGCGGCAGATTTGAACGAACGCATATTGGGTAGGCTCCAACGCTGGACTGCGGTTCCTAATCCTGAGTGGTTTTCAACGAGAGAGGAAAGCTGGCGGATGGCGTGCCAAATCAGGCTCCCGGTCCGCGAGCAATTGCTTGAATTTCCCGAGAGTTTCTTGCTGCCGGAATGTGAGGGGCCGCCGTGCGACGAACCCCATCACGCGGCTCTGGGTCCTGGGTCTCGTTTCTTTGTCCAGCATTCGTGCGGAAAGATTGGCAACTGGCTCCCCAACGTGTTCATTCTTTCGCCGCACCGCCCTTGTCGGTCTTCCCTGCCGCGGGATTCAAATCGGCGAGTACTTTCGCCAGGCGTTCGCGGGCGGCCTTGCTTTCGGGGGTGTCGGCGTCCTTGGCCACCGGTTTCTCCACATACGGTGCATCGCTCATATCGAAGAGTTCGGCCTTCTCGTTCATCTTCCAGCCTTGCTCGCGCACGTACCACTTCGCCCCGAGTTGCACGTAAGCCCACTCCCGCGGAGTACCCTTCTCGCCGCGGAGTTGCGGGGCGATGCTGACGCTGTCGTACTTGAAGCCTTCCGGCAGTTTGGCCCCGCCGAGGTCCGCGAAGGTGGCGAGCATGTCGGTGAAGTTGACGATGTCCTTGGACACCTTGCCGGCGGGAGTGGTGCCGGGCCAGCTGGCGATGAAGGGCACGCGCGAGCCGCCTTCGAGCATGGACGCCTTCTTGCCGTTGATCATGCGCCCGCCGATTGTGGCCGGGTAAGTGAGCGCGGTACCGTTGTCGCCGGAGAAGAGGATGAGGGTTTTCTCGCGCAGGCCGAGTTTGTCGATCTCGGCCACGACCTCGCCGACCTGCTTGTCCATATAGGCGATGTTGTCGTCGTAGTAGTCTTTCGTGCCGGGTTTGCTGTCCGGCGTGCGCAGGATCGGCCCATGCACGAGGTGCATGGCATAGTAAAGGAAGAAGGGCTTCTCTTTGTTGCGGCGGATGAAATCGAGGCTGAACTTCTGAATCACATCGGGGTTATAGTGTTCTTCGGGCGTGGTCACTTGCTTGCCGTTCAGTTCGTAGGCTTTCTTCCAGTACCAACCTCCCGCCGTGGGATCGGTGCAATACTCGTCGAAGCCCCAATCCTTGGGGGTTTCCCCCATTTGCCGCCATTTGCCGGCCTCGCATGTGGCGTAGCCCGCCTCCTTGAGCAGTTTCGGGATGGGGTGCTCATCCTTCGATTTTGCCCCGGGGCCGTTGGCTCGCCACGATTGATTCGTGATGCCGCCGGTGCGGAAGGCGTAGCGGCCCGTCATCAGGCAGCAGCGGGACGGCCCGCACAGCGGGGCCGCATAGCAGGTTTCAAAGCGCAGGCCGCTCGCCGCGAGCTTGTCGATGTTCGGTGTCTTGCGTTTGTCCGCGCCATAGCAGCTCACGCCATCGAGCCCGAGATCGTCGGCAAGGATGAAAATGATGTTCGGCTTTTCTTTCGAAGGTTCCGCGCCGTGGAGTTCGGCCAGTGGCAGGAACAACACGGCGAAGAAGATGGCCAGCATGCGATTCATCATCGGACCTTTCTGAAGCGGGCGGAGGAGATCGGCACAGGGTTTGTCAGGCCAACAACTCGTTCAGGTTCGTCGTGCTCTCCCCAAACTGCTTCGTTTCAACCCCCAGGGCGTTCAGCATGGTCACGAACAGGTCGGACATGCGCCGCTTGTTCTCGTCGAGGACGTGGTAGCCGCCGTGTTTGACGCCCATCTCGCGGCCGCCGGCCAGAATCAGCGGGTAGTTCCGGGCCAGGTGGGTGGTGCTCGTGGAGCACCCGTAGAGCAGCAGGGTGCGGTCCAGCAGCGTGCCGTCGCCCTCCCGCGTGTCCTTGAGCTTGGTCAGGAAGTACGCGAACTGCTCGGCCAGGAACTGGTCCCAGCGGGCCCAGTTCTTGAAGCCGTCCGCGGACTTATTCGTGCTGTGCGAGAGCGTGTGGATGCCCGGCAACCCGATTGCCTTCGGGAACTCGTTGGCGAAGCTGGTGCCCTCGCCCGCGACCGCGTAGCTCGCCGCGCGGGTGGTGTCGGTGAGGAACGCCAGGTACATCAGATCGTACATGCCGCGGATGTAGTCCTTCGGGGCGTCGCGGGTGACGTCGAGGTTGACCTGCTTCGCGTCCACCTTGGCCTTCGGCACGTCCAGCCACTTCTCCGTCCGGGTCACCCGGCCCTCCAGGTCGCGGACGGACGACAGGTACTCGTCGAGCTTCTTCTGGTCGTCCTTGCCGAGCTTGCTGTTGAGCGCCTTGGAGTCTTCGAGCACCAGGTCGAGCATGCTCTTCTGGTGCGCCAGGGTTTTGCGCGCGGCCTGGTCCGTTTCGGCCGTGCTGCCGAACAGCCGGTTGAACAGCCGGCGCAGGTTGTCCTCGGCGGGGATCGGCTGGCCTTCCTTGGTGTATGAGATGGTGCTGGGGCGCCCGCCGGCCTGGATGCCGCCGGCCGAGGAGAGTACGAGCGAGGGCAGGCGCGTCTCCTGGCTCGCTTTGGCCGCGTACAGCTGATCGACGGAGATCGTGTTCGCCTTGGCGATGTCGCTCCCGGTCAGGAACGACTCCATCACGCTGTGGCCCGGGAGCTTGCGCCCGCTCGTGTGGGACAGCCCGCCCAGGACCGACAGGGAGTCGCGGAACGGCTCCAGCGACTCCAGCGTCTTGGTGAACGTGAACTCCTTCCCCGTGCCGTGCGGGAACCAGTGCCACTCCTTGTGGTGCGGGTGCCCCGGCCCGGGCAGGCTGACCCCGTTCGGGAAGTAGACGCAGGCCACCCGGCGCGGCATCTTGCGCTCCGGCGCCGCGCCGCGGGCGGTCATCGAGTCCAGCAGGGGCAGCGCCAGGGTCACGCCCATGCTGCCGCGGAGGAACGTACGCCGGCTCAGTTGTCGGGCGTTCATGGCTTACCTCGTTCGGAACGGGTGACTGAGGACGATTTCCGTGATCAGGTTCGTGAGCTTGAAATCGGAATCGGCGAATTTCTTGGTCAGCTTGTCCACGTCCGCGCGGTCTGTCCACTCGAGCGAGCGGCCGAGGGCGTAGGCGAGGAGTTTGCGGGTCAGCGCCCGCGCGAAGTCCTCACCCTTCACGCGCACGCAGTATTGCTTCAGCTCGTCGATGCCGCTCACCGCGGCGCCGTCGGGTAACTTCACGGCGGCATCGACGGGCGTCGTCGTCGCCTTCGCCGGCCCCTTCTTCGCGGGCTCCTCGACCTTCTTCGCGCTGGCCCGCCACTGCCCGACGGCGTCGAAGTTCTCCAGCGCGAGGCCCCAGGGGTCGAGCTTGTCGTGGCAACTGGCGCAGGCGGCGTGCTCGCGGTGAACTTCGAGCTGCCGCTTCAGGGTCATCTTTTCGAACCCCTTGATCTGGCTCAGCTCCGGGACGCCCGGCGGGGGCGCCGGCGGCGGCTCGTTCATCAGGTTCTTCAGGAGCCACTTCCCGCGCAGGATCGGGTGCGATTCCGCGCCGTTCGAGTTCGCCAGCATGAAGCACCCCATCGTCAGCAGCCCGCCGCGGTGGTTCTCCGGGCGCACCTTCACGGGGCGGAACTCGGAGCCGATGACCCCTTTCAGCCCGTAATGGGCCGCGAGCGCCTGGTCGACGACGACGTAATCGCTCGCCAGGAACTCCATCGCGCTACGCCCGTTCGTCAGGATGTGCCAGAAGAGCTCGGTCGGCTCCTTGCGGAGCGATTTCTTGAGGTCGTCCCGGAAGCTCGGGAAGTACTCGGGGTTCACCGCGACGCGGTCGATCTGGTCCGCCTCGAGCCACTGCTCGGTGAAGTTCCGGGCGAACCGACGGGCCTTCGGGTCCGCGAGCATGCGGCGGACCTGCCCCGCCAGCACGGCGTCCTTCATCAGCTCGCCCGAGTCGGCGAGCGTGCGGAGCTCGGCGTCCGGCAGGCTGCACCAGAGGAAGTACGAGAGCCGGGACGCCAGCTCGTGGGCCGTGAGATCCCGCCGCGCGTCCCCGACCGGCTCGACGACGTAGAGGAACTTGGGGGACAGCAGGGCCGTCGCGAGCGTGTCGCGCATGGCCGCGTCGTAATCCTTGCCGTCCTTGTAGAAGCCCTCGAACATCTTCACGAGCGGGTCGACGTCCTGATTCGTCACCGGGCGGCGCCAGGCGCGGGAGGTGAACGCGGTCAGCGTCTCCCCCGCCCGCGCGGCCGGGTTCGCGACATCGGCCGCCGCCCCCAGCACGGCCGTGCGCGATTTGGGCGGCCACGCCTCGAAGTACGGCGCCTGGAAGTCGAACGACTGCAGGAGGACGGTGTGCTCGTGTTCCGGGGTCTTGTCCGGCTTCGCGGGGCCCTTCTTCGGGATCACCCCTTTTGCGTGCTCGGAGTCGTAGGCGTGCATCAGGTAAACCATCGGCATGCCGATTTTGTTGCCGCCCTTTTTGGCCGGCCCCCGCTCGGCGTCGCGCGGCAGCGGGCACTCCTCCAGGTAGCCGTAGACGACGTACTCCTTGGGCTTGTCGAGCGGGGCGTCGATGGCCACCTCGGCGATCAGTTCGCGGACGAGGAGCGACGCGGTCGACTGGTAGCCGAACCAGACCTGGAGGCGCGGGTGGTTCCCGTCGAGGTCGCTCGCGCCGCCGGCGGTGAAGCTGATGCGGAACCGGCCCGCGCGCGGCGCCTCGAAGAAGAACTGGTCGTACGCCCCCGGGGGCAGCTTCACGCCCTCGGGCACCTTGACGCCCGGGCCGGACGCGACGTGGTCGCTCTCACGGCTCTTGAGCTTGAGGTCCGTGTAGTGCCCGGCGTCGGCCTTGAAGCGGGTGTGGTAGACCTTGGGCTTCTCCGGGGCCACCATCGCCTTCTTGAGCGCGGTCGTGGCCGACTCGAAGTACATCTCGAGCTGGCTGGTGGACATGCCCAGGTGCTGGCCGTTGTTCTTCAGCCCCGTGGGGTCGGCCCGGTCTTCCGGCATGGTTTTGGCGACGTTGAGCGGCAACTCCAGCAGGTCCTGGATGGTGTAGTTGTACTCGTACCGCGTCAGCCGCCGGATCACGCCGCGCCCGCCGGTGCTCGCCTTGAGTTCCGCGGCCCGCTGCATCTCCTTCTGCAGCCAGGAGGTCACCACCTCGCGCTCGGCCTTGCCGAGCGGCTTTTCGCTCTTGGGCGGCATCGCACCCGTCTGCATCTGGTTCAGGACTTCTTCCCATTTCGCCGCGTCCTTGCCCTTCTCCAGGTCCGGGTCGAGGTTATCGATCCGGAAATCGCCCTTCGGCTTATCCGCGGAGTGGCACTTCACGCACGCGCTCTGGAGGATCGGCAGCACCTTCTCCTTGTAGTGCCGCAAATCGGGTTTGGGCGTCTCGGGGGGCGCGGCCTTCGAGTCGTTCCCGGTCGAGGCCGACAGCCCCAACACGAAGCTGATCAAGACCAGCGACCCCAACATCGTGATGGTTTTGTTCATGACGTCATCCGATCTGAGGGGACGTGTTCGGAATCGACTTCGGCGCCAGTCGATAGCACATTCAACACGACCGGTTTGCGAGAGTTCCGCCCGGCCGTTGTTCCGTGCCTTCGAGTGACGGCCCGTTCCACATAATCGTCATGTGCCCGCGTCCTTCGCGTCCGCGGTCCGGACCGAGCCCCCGCGGGCGGGGCGATCGAGACTCAGGGGGAGCCACGTAGGCGGCGAGCGGTACGGGGCGTTCGCGCGAGCCGAAGCCCCCGGCAACCTTCAGGGAAAGGGGCGGGGCAGTTGCTCCCGTCAGTCCTTGTCATCCGACTTGGTGTACTCCTTCGGCAGCGTGGCGTTCCACTTTTCGATCTTGGCCTTCAGTTGCGCGACTACCTCGGGGTTCTTCGCCGCCACGTTCTGCTTCTCGGCGGGATCGGTCGCGATGTGGTACAACTCGATCTCCCCCTTCTTCTTGGTCGGCTCAAACAGCTTCCACGGGCCGTCGCGGATTACCAACTCGGAGCGGACGTTGTTCAGCTTCCAGAACAGCGGCTTGATCCGCTCGCGGTCCTTGCCGAGCCAGACGCCCGACACGTCCTCGCCGTCGAAGTCGGCGGGGTTGACTTTCGTGCCCGTGATGCCGCAGAGCGTGGGCAGCCAGTCGATGCCGCTGACGACCGACTTGTCGTTGACCGCTTTGGCCGCGACGTGGTCCGGCCAGCGGACGATGAACGGCACCCGCTGGCCGCCTTCGAAGAAGGTGTGCTTGCCGCCCCGGTACGGCCCGTTGTAGCCCATCTGGTTGAACCGCAACCCGCCCCCGGCGGCGTGGGTCATGTCCGCGCCCTGGTCGCTAGAGAAGACCACGAGCGTGTTCTTGCTCAACCCCAGGTCGTCGAGCTTCTTCAGGAGCCGGCCGACGTCCGCGTCGAGCGACTCTACGTCCGCCAGGTAGCGGCGCATCCCTTCGCTGATGTCGCCCTTGGCCCCCTCGACGACGACGAACTTCTCGCGCATCTGGGGCGAGAAATCCTCCGGCTTGACCGTCAGCGCCTTCCACCGATCGACCAGAGCTTGCGTCGGGTTGACCGGGTTGTGCGAGATGTGTCCCCAGACGTTGACGTAGAACGGGCCGGCCTTGTTCTTCTCGATGAACTTCATGGCCTCGTCGAAGATCGGGTCGTCCCGCCCGCTCGTCCCGTCGCGCTTCGCGGCACGGATGCCGTCCTCCGCACCGCTGATGCTGTCGATGCCGTAGGTGCCCGGTTTGGTGTCCTTCCCGATGTGCCACTTGCCGAAGTGCCCGGTGGCGTACCCGGCGCCCTTGAGCAGGGCGGTCACGGTGACCCGCTTGCCGAACCCGAAGTCGGCCGGGTACTCCTTGAAGGCGGCGCAGAACTTGCCCGTCATGAGCGCCGTGCGGGCGGGGCAGCAAGTGGCCCCGTTGGCGTAGTACTGGGTGAACCGCGTGCCCTGTTCGGCCAGTTTGTCGAGGTTCGGCGTCCGGGCGTAGGGATGGCCGTAGCACTTCAGGTCGCCGTACCCGAGGTCGTCGGCCAGGATGAACACGACGTTCGGCTTCTCGGCGGCGCGGGCCTGCCCGCCCACGACGAGCAGGAACAGGGCGAGGGTCGTGAGGACGGCGGGCGGCAGTCGCATGGCAAAGGGTCCGGCGGAGGAAGGGTCACGAAGCCGTCACTTACTCACGTCTTTCGCATCGACGGTCCGCACCTTAACCCCTTTGAACAGGTCGGTCTCCGCGACCTTCACCGTTTTAGTGTCCTTGCCGCTGGCCCACAGCGGGGTCGTCTTGCCGTCGGCGTGGCGGATGCGGAGGTTGTCGATGTAGACCTTGTACGTGCCCGGGTTGCCGCCCTTGAACACGATCCCGTGCCCGGGAGCGATGCCCGGACCGTAGCTGGACAGTCCGATGACCCGGTGCTCCCACACCCCGGCCCCGCCCTTCGGTTCAGGCCCCAGGATCTGCTCGCGGCCGAACTGATCGACCCCTTCGCCGCGCTTGAAGTGGTACGTGACCTGGTCGTTGTTGCCCTTGAACGGCGTGTAGTAGAAACCCTTGAGCGGGCTGCCCGCGGCCACCGCCACGTCGTATTCGATGTGATCCGTCGCGTACACGTGCCCGTCCCAGCGCGCGAACTGCACCAGGAGCGCGTCCTTCGGCTTCGCCTTGTCCGTGACCGTCACGGTGACCTCCAGCACCTCGCCCTCCGGCGCCGGCTTGGCGTTCAGCGCCTCCGGCGGCGGGAGGTGGCTGAGCGCCACCCCCATCGAGTCCACCCAGCCGTTCATCTTCTTCGTGAGCGCGGCCACCACCTCGGGGCTCTTGTCGGCCACGTTGGTCGTCTCGCCGACGTCCTTGCGGATGTCGTACAACTCGACGCGGTCGGTGAACCGGTGCATCCGCCAGTCGGCGGTTCGGATCGCATCCTCGTTGTGCCACGACCAGTAGTAGCTGTCCACCGGGCTGGGCTTGTTGTCGCGCAGCGCCGGCCAGACGCTCTTGCCGTCCAGGGGGCGGGTTTCGGGCATCTTCAAACCGGCCATGTCGATCAGCGTGGGGAACATGTCGAGCGCCCCGCACAGCCCGTCCCACTTACCTTTGACCACCTTGCCCTTCGGCCAGAGGACGACCGTTGGCAGGTGAGTGCCGCCCTCGAACACCGAGTGCTTGCCGCCGCGGAACGGCAGGTTGCTGCCCCCCTTGGTCGCGCCGTTGTCGCTGGTGAAGACAATGATCGTGTTCTCGCGCAAGCCGTGCTTGTCCAGTTCGGCCAGGATGTCGGCGACGTACTTGTCGAGCGCCTGGGTCATGGCCGCGTAGATCCGCTTGTCCTTATCGGTGACCTTCGGGTCGACCGCCGCCAGGTGCTCGTCCTTGGCCTGCATCGGGGCGTGGACGTTGTTGAACGGCACGTAGCAGAAGAACGGCCGGTCCTTGTTGTCGCGGATGAACTCGACCGCGTGCTTGGTGACAAGGTCGTCGGTGTACCCCTCGTCCTGGGGCCGGTGCTCGCGGTTGTGCCACCAACTGACCGGCCCCTTGCCGCCGCTGATCCGCCGGCTGAAGTGGTCGGGGCCGCCGCCGTAGTACACCCAGGCCTCGTCGAACCCGTGTGCGTTGACGCCCAGCCCGCCGCCCTTGTACTTGTTGTTCGGCCGGTCCTTGAACGCCTCTTCGTAGGCCTTGTTGAACTCGGGTGTGGCGGGATCGGCGCCGTTGTGCCACTTGCCGAACACGCCGGTGCAGTAGCCGTTGGCCTTGAAGGCCTTGGCGATGGTGGTCTCTTCCTTCGCCAGCTCGCCGCCGGTCTCCGGCCCAGTGCCGACGCGGAACGGGTGGCGGCCGGTGAGCAGCATCGCGCGGGTCGGCGAACACACACACCAGCCCATGAAGTTGTCGAGCCGGACGCCGTCCTTGAACAACTTGTCAATGGTCGGGGTCGGGATACTGCCGCCGTTGACCCCGAGGTCGCCCCACCCGAGGTCGTCGGCCAGCAGGTACACGACGTTCGGCTTGTCGGCCGCGCGGGCCGGTGCGGCCACGCCCAGCAGGAAAACGGCGACGAGACCGGGTGCGAGGCGAGTCGTCATGGCGCGAGAACCTTCAGAAGGGAGTGGACACAGAACAAACACGTCCGCGCCTGCCGGGTTCCGCCGGAACCGTGCCCGCTCTGCCGACGGCTTCTTCGTCCCCAGCGACTTTGTGGCGCCCAAGGCCGCGCCGGTTGGGTCGTCGTTGTCGTTCCCGGTGTTCCGGTGCTCGGTTCGGCCAGTCAGCGAGGCCGACCGGTCCCGCCACACACGGTCGCACAGGCACGTGACCGAGTCTGGGTCCTGCTGGGTCCTGCTCACGACACCCGGCGGGTGGGCGCGCCGGCGTAGGTCCGGCCCGGCTCCAGGCACTCGCCCTTCATCACCACGCTGTGGGCCGCGACGCGGGCCCCGTCGCCGACGGTCGTCTCGTACAACAGGATCGCGCCGCTCCCGACCGTGGCCCGCTCGCCGACCACCACCGGGCCGGTCTTCAGCACCCGGTCCTCGAACGTGTGCGCCTGGTAGATGGCGCTCACCGCCGCCCCGTCGCGGATGTCGAGCATGTCCGGGTCGGTGCAGAACGACGACACGTCGTACAGGGCGACGTCCCGGCCGACGCGGACGCCCAGCCGCCGCAGGTACCAGTTCAGCCAGACGGTCCCCTCGAGCGCGGCCAGCGGGCCGACCGCGAGGGCGTGGGTGGCGGTGTAGTTGAGGTCCCACCGGCAGCACCACGACGACCACAGCGCGTGGGTGCCGGGCCGGACGCGGCCGAGCAGCAGCCACTTCACCCCGAGGGCCAGCCCGCACAGCCCGGCGAGGAACAGCAGGTCGAGGGCCGGGACGACGGCGAACGCCAGCACCCCGGACGGGACCGCCCCGGCCGCCAGCCCCAGGAGGGCGAGCCAGCCGAGGGCCAGCAGCGCCGGCCCGACCGGCAGCGCGAACCGCAGGCACTCCCAGAACAGCCGGTTGGCGACGCGGGCCGGCGACGGCCGGAACGTCAGCCCCGCGTCCGCGGCCACCACCTCGCGGCGGGGCAGCTCGAACGGCGGCACCCCGAACCACGCCGTGCCGGGCCGCATGAGCGCGGCGTCGGCGACCGTGCCGACGCCGATCAGCACCCCGTCGGGGACCGACTGCCCGGCCGCGACCACCGCGTAGTTGCCCACGAACACCCCGTCGCCGAGCCGCACCCGCGCCAGCGTGACCGTGCCGCGGTGGACGGCCGGCGGGCCGAGGTAGATGCCGCCGGCGAGGAACGAACCGGCCCCGATCTCGCACAGCTCCGGGATCGTGTCGTGGATGCGGCTGATCTCGCTCCGGCGGCCGACCGTCATCCCCGCGGCGCGGAGCCAGACCGGCCAGAACATCGTGCCGTCGAGCCACCCGTTCGCCCAGTCGAGGGCGTCCGACTTCAGTTGCACCCGGACGTACGCGCCGCTCCACCGCGGGATCACGCCCTCGGCGACCCGGCCCATCAGCCGCACGGACAGGCACCGCCAGAGGAGGAGCACCGGGACGAGCAGCACGACCAGCGACAGCGAGGCGAAGAACATCCCCGGCTCCAGCCGCGCGTGCAGCACCCACTCGGCGGTCGTGAGGGTGTCGACCCCCAACGCCCACGAGACGACCAGGGCCAGCGCGGCGAGCGGCACGACCCCGCACGCGGCGAGGAGCAGCCGGGCCGACAGCAGCACCACCCCGTACCACCCCGGCGACAGCTCCCGGCTGCCGGCCGGGAGCGGCGGCGCGGCCGGCGCGGCGCCCGCCGGTCGCGCCGGGGCCCCGGCCCACCGCTCGCCCCGCGGCAGGCGGCCGCCCGGTTCGAGGTAGGCGTGGGAGGTCAGTCGGCTTTCGTCCTCCATCACCCCGCCCGGGCCGACGCCGGACCGCGGCTCGAGGGTGCAGCCGCTGCCGATCCGAACGGGCGCGATCACGATCTGCCCGTCGTCGAAGTCGACCAGCCGCACCGTGGCGTCGCGGCTCAGCGTGACGTCGTCGCCGACGTCGAGCAGGTCCCACCCGCCGTCGGTGAGGTTCACACCCTGGTGGATGTGCACCCGCCGGCCGATCCGGGCGCCCAGTGCCCGAAGGACGGCGCACTGGAAGGCCGTGCCCTCCAGCAGCCGCCACGGGATGAGCCTCGTGGCCTGGCGGACGATCCAGTTGCGGACGTAGAAGCCGCCCCACACCGGCTCGCGCCGCGGCCGGTAGCGGCCGATCAGGAGCCGCTTCAGGGCCACCGCGAGCGCCACCGCGCCGACGCCGTAGCCGCAGGCGGCGAGGACGTACAGCAGCGGCACGGCGACGACGAACCCGACCGGCCCGAGGTCGGCGGTGAGCGCAGGCGCGAGCACGCACAGCAGGAGGTACAGGGCCGCGCTCCCGAGCACCAGTTCGCCGAGGAGCCACGCGGTCTGAACCGCGGTCGCCAGGAACGCGCCGCGCCGCGGGGCCGCCGGCCGAACCGGCCCGTCCGCGGGGGCAGGGGGAGCCGCCAGCGCCGCGAGGCCGCGGATCGTCGGGCGGGCGTACAGGTCGGCCAGCCCCAAGCGGCCCAGCTCCGGCAGCGCCCGCAACTCGGACACCACGCGGGCGGCGAACAGGGAGTGCCCGCCGTAGTCGAGGAAGAAGTTCGCCTCGACGGAGCGGACCTCGTGGCCGAGTACCTTGGCCCACGCCGCCGCGATGTGGCGCTCCAGCGGCGTCGCCGGCGGCACCTCCTCGCCGTCGCCCCCGGCCGTGAGCCGGGGCAGCGCCGGCCTCGGCAGCCGCGAGCGGTCCGCCTTCTGGCTCGGGAGCATCGGCACCGCGTCGACCGGCTCGACGTACACCGGCACCATGTACGCGGGGAGCCGCTGCCGCAGTGCGGCGTGCAGCCGCCGCCGCAGTTCGGCGAAGTCGGTGCCGGGCCGCGGGACCACGTAGGCCGCCAGTTCGTCGGCCCCGCCCTCGCCGGAGACGACCGCGACCACGGCGCTCAGGACCGGGCCGGCCTCCAGCAGCACGGCCTCGATCTCGGCCAGTTCGATCCGGTACCCGCGGATCTTCACCTGCGTGTCGATCCGGCCGCGGTACTCGATCTCGCCGCCGGGTGTCAGTACGCCGAGGTCGCCGGTCCGATACAGCCGCGCGTCCGGCCGGTCGGAGAAGGGGTCCGGGACGAACTTCTCGGCGGTCAGCTCGGGCCGGTTGACGTAGCCGACGGCGACGCCCGGCCCGCCGAGGCAGATCTCGCCCGGCTCGCCCGGCGGCACCGGCCGCAGGCGCGCGTCGAGGATGTGGGCGGTGTACGTCGGAAGCGGGCGGCCGATGGTCACCGGACGGCCGGGCACCAGCTCGCCCCACGTCGCGGTGACGGTCGTCTCGGTCGGGCCGTAGGTGTTGAGCATCCGGCGGCCCGGCCGCGCCCACCGGGCGACGAGGTCGGCCGGGCACGCCTCGCCGCCGACCAGCAGCGTCCGCAGCGTCGGCACGTCGCGGTCGAGCGTGGCCAGGAGGGTCGGGACGCACGCGAGGACGGTGATGCCGTGCTCGGTGAGGAAGTCGGCCAGCCCGGCGCCGAGCTTGCGGTGGTCGGTCGGCCCGGCCACGACCAGCGCCCCGGCCCGGAACGCCGGCCACACCTCCTCGACCGAGAAGTCGAAGGCGAGCGTCATCCCCTGGTACACGCGGTCGGCGGCCGTCACCCCGTAGACCGGGGAGCACACGGCGATGAAGTTGCACGCGCTCGAGTGGTTGACCGCGACGCCCTTCGGCCGGCCGGTGGTGCCGGACGTGTAGATGATGTAGCAGAGGGCGTCGCCCGCGTCGGAGTGCGCCGGCCGGCCCGCCGGTTCGGCGGCGATCGCGGCGGCCGCGGCGTCGAGGGCCAGCGCGGGGCAGCGGGCCGCGGCCGCCGCGGCGAGGTCGGAGGTGGTGAGCAGCAGGGCGAGGTCGGCGTCGCCGGCGATGAACGCGACCCGCTCCGGCGGGAACGACGGGTCGAGCGGCACGAACGCGGCCCCGGCCTTCAGCACGGCCAGGAGCGCGACGTAGGTGTTGATGGACCGCTCCATCAGCAGACCGACGCGGCGGCCGGGCGTCACGCCGAGCCGGGCGAGGTGGTGCGCCAGGCGGTTCGCCCGGGCGTCGAGGTCCGCGTAGGTCAGGCGGTCCGGACCGCAGACGACGGCGACGTTCGTCGGGCGCTCGTCGCACGTGCGTTCGAAGTAGTGGTGCAGGCGGCGGACGGGGCCGGTCGGTTCGGCGTCCCGCCCGGCGGGCTCGAACCGCGAGGCCGGGGCGGCTCGGTTCGGGCCGCCGGGATCCGTTTGCCGCGCCGGCCCAATGGTTTTCAACGTCCGCATGGAGAGGAATTCCGATTCACAAACGATCGGGCTGTCGGAGTAAACAATTCAACCCCGCGGGCGGTCGGGAGTTCCGCCGGCCCGCCGCCCGCGGTCGGGCTGTGACTGCGCCCGCATGGGGGCGGAGTGCTCGGCTTCTCCGAATGGGTGCCCGGATTCGACGCGGCGTTCCGCCGGCGGGGCGTTATGATCGGGATGAACCTGCTCGGCCGCCTTGCCCTTTCCGCCGTGCTCCGGAGTGCCGCCGATGAGCCGTTCCGTTACCGCGTTCGTCCTCGCGCTCGTGCTCGGCCTCCCCGCGGTGGTCGCCCGCGGCGCCGAGAAGGACGTTCCGCTCGACAAGGTGCCGGCCAAGGCGCTGACCGCGGTGAAGGCGCAGTTCCCGAACGCGAAACTGGTCGAGACCTCGACCGAGACGGTGGACGACGTCGTCGAGTACACGGTGACGCTGCACCACAACAAGAACACGTACGAGGTCACGGTCACCGAGGACGGGAAGATTCTGGAGGTCGCCCGCGAGATGGGGTTCAAGGAGTTGCCCAAGCCGGTCGGCGCGGCGTTCCGCAAGCGCCACCCGAAGGCGAAGGTCGATGCGGTCTGGGAACTGACCGTGCCGGGCGTGAATGGGAAGACGTACCAGATCGACTTCACGACCGCGGGCGGGAAGGACTCGACCGAGGAGTTCGATCCCGAGGGGAAACTCTTGTCGGAGGACGGCGGGGGGTGAACCGTCCGCGGCCGCGGCGTCGGTGACGCACTCGGCCGCGAGAACGCGACCAGAGTGCCACAGCGGTTGCCGCGTCGGCGGGCGGTTCCGCCCACTCGGGGCGGACGTGGTCGCCTGCGCGACCGAACTGATGGCGGACGCCCGCGAGGCCCACTCGGACTGGCCGCTCCGTGACGCCAAGAAAAGAACTGAACCCGCTACCGCACCGGAGCCTCTCCATGCCCCGATTTGCACCCGGCCTCGCCGCACTTCTAGTCTCCGCCTTCGCGCCGGCGGCTTCGGCCGCCGAGAAGCCTAACATCGTCCTGATTTACGCCGACGACATCGGCTACGGCGACCTGAGCTGCTACGGGGCGACGAAGGTCAAAACTCCGAACTGCGACAAGCTCGCGGCCGGCGGCGTCCGTTTCACGGACGGGCACAGCGTCGCGTCGGTGTGCACCCCGTCGCGGTACTCGCTGATGACCGGCGAGTACGCGTTCCGCAAAAAGGGTACCGGGATCGCGTCCGGCGTGCAGGGCTTGCTCATCGACCCGGACCGCACCACCTTGCCGTCGATGCTCCAGAAGGCCGGGTACCGCACCGGGGTCGTGGGCAAGTGGCACCTCGGCCTCGGCACCACGCCTACCAACTACAACGAGCCGATCAAGCCGGGGCCGCGCGAGGTCGGGTTCGACTACGCCTGGGTCCTGCCCGCGACCGGCGACCGGGTGCCGTGCGTGTGGGTCGAGAACGACCGCGTGGTGAACCTCGACCCCAAAGATCCGATCAGGCTCGATTACACCGTGCAGCGCGGGGACAAGGCGTCGTTCGTCAGCGGCGTCCCCCGGATCGGCGGGCAGACCGGCGGCAAGGCGGCGCTGTGGAAGGACGACGAGATGTCGCTCGTGATCGCCGAGAAGAGCTGCGACTTCGTCCAGAAGAACAAGGACAAGCCGTTCTTCCTGTTCATGGCGACCCACAACATCCACGTCCCCCGGGTGCCGAACGCGAAGTTTAGGGGTAAGAGCGACTGCGGGGTCCGCGGGGACGCCATTGTCGAGTTCGACTGGATGGTGGGGCAGGTGCTGGACAAACTCGACAATCTCGGGTTGGCGGAGAACACGCTGGTCGTGCTCACCAGCGACAACGGCGGCATCAACGACGACAACGGGCCGGACAAGGTGAACGGGATCGGCGACCCGGACGCCACCAACGGCCACAAGCCCAACGGTGTGCTCCGCGGTACGAAAGGAACGGTGTACGAGGGCGGCACCCGGGTGCCGTTCGTGGTCCGCTGGCCGGCGAAGGCGAAGCCCGGCACGTCGGACGCGCTGATGAGCCAGATGGACCTGCTCGCGAATTTCGCCGCACTCACCGGTCAGGCCGTTCCGAAGGGGCAGGCGCCGGACAGCGAGAACCACCTGGACGCGCTCCTCGGCACCAAGAAGACCGGGCGCGAATTCCTGGTCGAACAGTCCAACGGCGGTGCCCCGTTCGGGTTCCGTCACGGCGCCTGGAAGCTGGTCCCCGCCGGTCCGAAGGCGAAAGAGGCGGGGCCGGCGCTGTTCGACCTCGCGACCGACCTGAGCGAAACGAAGAACGTCGCCGGGGCGAACCCGGACAAAGTGACCGCGCTGGCGGCAAAGCTCGCCGAGATCACCGGGCAACCCGCACCCAAGAAGGACAAGAACCGGCAGTAACTACGGGCAGACACTCACAGAGCCATCCCACCATGTACTCGAAACTGATTTCCCTCGGCCTCGCACTGGTCGTTGCGGCGCCCGCCCACGGCCAACAGCCGAAGGGCACCGTCAAGCTCACCGACGCCAAGGTGCTCAGCATCGACCACGCATACAAGAAAACGGCGGAGGGCGAACTGACCCTGCACTGCTTCCTGCCCGCCGACTGGAAGGCCACCGACAAGCGCCCGGTGATCGTGTTCTTCTTCGGCGGCGGTTGGAAGAACGGGGCGTACACGCAGTTCGTGCCCCAAGCCGAGTACTTCGCCAGCCGCGGCATCGTCGCCATCTCCGCGGACTACCGCATCGAGTCGAAGCACAAGACGAAGCCCGACGCCGCCGTCGAGGACGCGAAGACCGCGATCCGCTGGGTGAGGGCCAACGCCGCCAAACTCGGGATCGATCCGGACAGGGTGATCGCGTCGGGCGGGTCCGCCGGCGGGCACCTCGCGGCCGCGACCGCGCTCGTCGAGAAGTTCGACGCGGCCGACGACCCGAAGGCGGCGTGCAAGCCGAACGCGCTGGTGCTGTTCAACCCGTTCCTCAACGGCAAGGGCCGCACGATCGCCGGCACCGACGGCTCGAACATCGCGGAGGCGATCTCGCCCACACTGTTCCTCAAGAAGGACGCGCCGCCGTGCGTGATCTTCTTCGGCACGGGCGACGCGATGCTCGACATGGGCAAGGAATACGTCGCGAAGTGCAAGGAGTTGGGTGTGAAGGGCGAACTGTACACCGCCGCGGAGCAACCGCACGGGTTCTTCAACCGCGAGCCGTGGCTGAGTGTCACGACCCGCAAGGCGGACGAGTTCCTGACGGGACTGGGGTATCTGAAGGGCGAGCCGGCGCTCAAACTGCCCTCGAGGGCACCGGAACTCAAGAACGAGACGGGCGCGAGCAAGCCCTGAGCCGCTCGGCCGGCCGCGACTCGCTGGAGTGGCGGCCGGGGGCGAGTCGGCGTCACTTCTTCTTGACCGGTCCGCCGCCGTTGGGGCTGAGCCGCTTCCACCAGTCCGGCCCCTCCTTCTCGACCTCCGCGGTCAACTCCTTCAGGCGCTTGGTCATCGCGGCGAGCCGCTCCGGCTCCTTCGCGCTCAGCTCGGCCGCCTCCTTCGGATCGGCCTTCAGGTTGTACAACTCGATTTTGCTGAAGTCCTGAGCCGCGAGTATCTTCCAGTCGTCCTCACGCATCGCGATGTGAAGGTTGTTCGGGGCCATGTTCAGCCGCCAGTAGAGTGGCACCTTGCGGTCCACGGTCGCGACCGTGCCGGTCAGCAGCGGGAGCACGTCGGTGCCGTCGATGACGCGGTCCGCGGGCGGCTTCACGCCGCAGACGCCGAGGACCGTCGGGAACAGGTCGGTGCCGACCACCGGGCCGTCGGCGGTAGTGTTCGGCTTGATGTGCCCCGGCCACCTGGCCATGCCGGGCACGCGGATGCCGCCCTCGTACATCGCCCGCTTCCGCCCGCGCAGCCCCCCCGGTGCTGCCGCGGGTGCGGTTCTTCAGCCCGTCCCCCTCCGGCCCGTTGTCCGAGGTGAAGAACACGAACGTCGTGTCGGTCAGCTTCTGCTCGTCGAGCGCCCTCATCAGCTTGCCGAACGCGTGATCGAGTTGCGACACGTTCCCGTGGTGCTGCCGGAGGTCCTCGTCGAGGTCCGCGTAGGGCTTCTGGAACTCGGGGTCGGTTTCGATGGGTAGGTGCGGCTCGTGCGCCCACACCGCGAGGAAGAACGGCTTCGCCTTGTCGCGCCCGGTCTTCAGCCAGTCGATCGCCTCGTCCGCGACGAGCGGGGCCGAGAACCCCTCGAGCTTACCGACGGGCTTACCGTTGCGGACGAAGTTGGTCGGGTTCATGTGGCTCGGCCCGGCGTTGTTCTGGGTGGCCATCCAGTGGTCGTACCCGTGGTCGTTCGGCTGCGGCTGGGCCGGGTCGTTGAACTTGCCGTTGAGGTGCCATTTCCCGACGTGGCACGTCGCGTACCCGGCCTCCTTCAGCAGCTTGGGGAGCGCGATTTCGCTCGTGCGGAGATGAACTTCGCTCCCCTCGGCGATCCAGGTGTAGACGCCGTTGCGGTGCGGGGTGCGGCCGGTCAGGATCGCCGACCGCGACGGCGAGCACACGGCACTCGCCGCGTAGCACTGCGTCAGCCGGACCCCTTCTTTGGCGAAGGCGTCGAGGTTCGGCGTCTTGATCCGCGGGTGTCCGTAGCAGCCGAGGTCGCTGTACCCGAGGTCGTCGGCCAGGAAGACGACGACGTTGGGCGTGTCCGCTGCAGATGCGGCGGACGTGAATCCGAACACCAGCGCGAGCGCGGCGAAACAGCGATTCATGGGGCGGCTCCGGGGAGGGGTTACTTCTTGGCAGAAACGGCCGCATCCATCCGCTTTCTCCACGCCAGCAGAGCCGCGAACTCGGCCGCCGACGCGGTCCGCGGCGCGAACTTCGACGGGTCCGGCTCGAGGTACAGCGCCTTGTGCTTCGCGGCGTCGAACGCCGGGTTCGGGGCCATCTCCTGCGCGCCGACGGCCTTCCGCCACGCCGCGAGTTCCGCCCGGAGCGCCTTCACCCGGTTGGGGTGCTTCGCGGACACGTCGGTCGCTTCGCCGGGGTCGGCCGCGAGGTCGAACAGTTCGGCGGAGTCGTCCTCGTACCACTCGATCAGCTTCCAGTTGCCCGCGCGCACCGCGCCGCCGGGCCGCCCGCCCTGGTTCGTGTAGTGCGGCTGGTGCCAGTACAGTGCCCGCTCGGCCGGCTTCGCGGCGGCCTTCAGCACGCCGGCGAAACTGGCCCCGTCGAGAACCGGGGGCGGCTTCGCGGCGACCGCTTCGAGCAGCGTCGGGAGCCAGTCGGTCGTCTGAACCGGGGCGTCGATCACGGTGCCCGGCTTCACCTGACCGGGCCACCGGACGAGGAGTGGCACCCGCAGCCCGCCCTCGTGGAGGAACCCCTTGCCGGCCCGCAGTGGACCGTTGTGCGTGACCCGCTCGTGCTTCAGCTCGGGGACGTGCAGCCCGCCGTTGTCGCTGGTGAAGATCACGAGCGTGTCGCCCGCGACGCCGAGGTCGTCGAACTTCTTGAGCAGCACGCCCACCGACTCGTCGAGCGATTCGATCACGGCGGCGTAGGTCGGCTCGAAGGCGGCGGCGTTGGCCTTCACGCGGTCGGCGCGGGCGGTGTAGGGGATGTGCGGGGCGTTGTGGGCGAGGTACAGGAAGAACGGCCGGTCCTTGTTCTTCTCGGCGAACGCGCAGGCCGCCGCGGTCAGACCGAACTCGCCCTTGCCGCCTTCGTCCGGGCCAGGTTCGGTGTTCGCCTTGCCGGGGTGGTAAACGTCGAAGCCGTGGTCGGTCGGCTGGTGCCCCTTCCCGCCGAGGTGCCACTTCCCGAAGCACCCGGTCGCGTACCCCGCGCTTTTCAGGAGCGCGGGAAGCGTGGGTGCGTCGGCCGCGAGGTTCGCGGCGATCTTCGGGTGCAGCAGCTTCTGACTCGGGGCGTCGCCGCGTCCGGGGAGGAAGGTGGTGATGCGGACGCGCGCCGGGGATTGCCCCGTCATCAGCGCGGCGCGGGTCGGTGAACACACGCTGGCGGCGGCGTAAGCGGAGGTGAACCTCGCGCCCGCCGCCGCGAGCTTGTCGAGGTTCGGGGTGCGGTGGTCCTTCCGCCCGTCGCACCCGAGGTCGAACGCGCCGAGGTCGTCGGCGAGAACGAAGACGACGTTCGGCTTCTTCGCATCGGCCGCGCCCGCGCTCGCCGTCGCGAACAACCCCGCGAGCAGAGTCAGGATCGCCCTCATCGCTTGGCCCCGTTTCGGTGGTCTTGGGCAGAGCCGACCGTGAGCCGCGAATCGCGCTACGGCTTCCACCACGCGTCCAGCTTCTTCGTCAGCTCGGTGACCTTCTCCGGCTGCTTCTCGGCGAGGTCGGTCTTCTCGGTCGGATCTTTGGCGAGGTCGTACAGCTCCGGCCGCGCGCCCTTGACGTTCGCCTCGTGCGGCACGATCAGCTTCCAGCGTCCGTCGATGACCCAGCGGTAATCCAGGTTCGCCGCGGGCTTCGTGATGTCGATCGCGTTGTGCTCGAACACCTCACCGAAGATCGTGTCGCGGGTCGCGACCCAGTGGGCGTCGAGCAGGTTGACGCCCGGCATGTCCTTCGTCGGCCTGGCGCCGACCGCGTTCAGGATGGTCGGCGCGAGGTCGATCGAGCTCGCGAGCCGGTCGCTCTCGGCGGCTTTGACGTGGCCCGGCCACTTGATGAGGATCGGCGTCCGCAACCCGCCGTCGTACTGCGACCGCTTCGACTTCGGGGCGAAGTTCGCGGCGTTCTCCTCCTGGATCCAGCCGTTGTCGTGCAGGTAGACGACGACGGTGTTTTCGGCCTGGCCGTTCTTCTCGAGCTTCGCGAGCACGTCGCCGACGGTCTCGTCGAACCACTCGCACATGGCCCAGTACTTCGCTACGAACTCCGACTTCGTTTTGTCCTTGTACTTGTCGAACAGGCGGGCCGGCGGGTTGTGGGGCTGGTGCGGCATCATGGGCGCGTACCACACGAAGAACGGCTTCTTGTCGGCCTTCGCCTTGTCGAGGAAGTCGAACACCGGTTGGAGGCCCTGCCGGCCGATCTTCAGCCCCTCGTCACCGTGGCGTCCGCCCTTCAGTGGGTCGCCGTGGGTCAACCCCTCGGTGAAACCGCCGCAGCGGCACGCGTTGCCCTCCCACCACTTCCCTACCTGTAGGCTGACGTACCCCTCCTTCGCGAGCAACTTCGGGAGGTCCGGGGACTGCTCGAAGGTCGCGACCATCTGCTCGCGGAGCTTCGGGTAGCCGGCGTCCTTGTTGGCCTGCGCCGCGGTGAGGCCCTTGGGCAGCGGCGGGTCGTTCGAGGTGATCTTGTGCTGGTGCGGGTACAGGCCCGTGATCATGGTCGCGAGGCTGGCCCGGCACAGGCTGCTCGGCACGTACCCGCGTTTGAAGACGAGCGCCTCGCGGGCGAGTTTGTCGAGGTGCGGGGTCTTGACGTGCTCGTGCCCCATGAACCCGTAATCGGTCCACCCTTGGTCGTCGCCGACGATCAGGACGACGTTCGGCGGGGCCGCGGCCGCGGGGAGTGCCGTCGCGAGCGTGAGTGCGAGCGCGGAGAGGGTACGTAGCATGTTGAAACCCAGAAGGTGAGCCGCCGGTTTTGCGTCGATCGCCGTTGCGGCGTGCCGCACACCGACGGCGCAGTCGCCTATTTGCCGACCCGTTTGTCCCAGATGATTTCTACGTCGTTCTTCTGCTTCGGCCCGGGTGTACTCCGGCCCTCCGTCACGTAGCGTTCCATCAGGGCCGCGAGCTCGGTCACCTTCGCGGTCTCGGTCGGGTACAGGTTCTTCTTTTGGGTCGGGTCCGCGGCGAGGTCGAACAGTTCGCCGGCCTCGGTGTGCGGAGCGTACCCGCGGTCCTTTTGGAACCACGCCGGTTCGCCCTGCTTGCGGTTGTCGTCGCCGGTGGGGGCGAGGATCAGCACCCGGTCCCTGCGGCGGATCGCGAACTTGCCCTGCGCGCTATGGTGCACCGTCGCCTCGCGGAGCGGGGCGCTCCGCTTCTCGCCGAGCAGTGCGGGCAGGACGTTCACGCTGTCCACGCCGGCATCGACGGGCAACTTCACGTCGAGCAGCGCAGCCAGTGTCGCCATCAGATCGACGTGGCAGATCGTCTCGTCGCACACGCCCCCCGCTTTGATCTTCCCCGGCCACCGGACAATAAAGGGCACCCGGTGTCCGCCTTCCCAGGCGTCCCGTTTCGCGCCGCGAAGGGCGCCCATGCTCGCGTGCCCGAACTCTTTTAGCCGGTCGTACACGCCGGGGCTTACCTCGCCGGTGACCTCCGGGCCGTTGTCGCTCGTGAGGACCACCAGCGTCTTCTCCGCGGCGCCGCTCCGCTTCAGGGCGTCCAGCACCTGGCCCACAACGGCGTCGGTCTGCATCACGAAGTCACCGTAGTCGCCGACCTTGCTCTTCCCCTTGAACGCCGCCGCGGGCACCACCGGGTAGTGCGGGGACGTGAGCGGCAGGTACAGGAAGAACGGCTTGTCGCCCTTCGCGGCCTTCTCGATGTACGCCACCGCGCGCCTCTCCAGCCCCGGCAGCACGTCGACGAGCTTCCAGCCGGGGACCATCGGGCCGGCGATGTTGAAGGCGTCGCGGCCGACCGGCGCGGCGGCCGACGGGACGCCGACGGTGCGGTCGTTCTCCAGGAAGCAGTAGGGTGGGTAGTTCGGCACGTCGGTGCCGAAGTACAGGTCGAAGCCGCGCGTGGTCGGGCCGTCGGGGATGGCTTTGGTGAAGTCGCGCTTGCCGTCGGCGTCGGGCTTGGGCCAGCCCCAGCCGAGGTGCCACTTGCCGATACACGCGGTGGCGTAGCCGTGCCCGCGTAGCAAGCCGGGGACCGTGAACTGCTTCTCGGCGACGAGCGGGTCCGAGAACGGGCCGATCACGTTCCGCTGCAACCGCGTGCGCCACGCGTACCGGCCGGTGAGCAGTGCGTAGCGGGTCGGCGTGCAGACCGCGGACGGCGAGTGCGCGTCCGTGAACCGCACGCCCTCCCCGGCCAGCCGATCGATGTTCGGCGTGGGGATCTTCGACGCCGGGTTGTAGCACCCCACGTCGCCGTACCCGAGGTCGTCCGCGAGGACGTAAACGATGTTCGGCCGGTCGGCGGCGGAACCGCCGGGCGCGAGCGCGAGTGCGGTGACGACGGCAAGGAGCAGTCTCATGGCGGTGGCACCGGCGGGCGAAAAGATGACGACTGGGAAGTCACTTCCCGGCCACTTGAACTACTCCGCGGGGCGGCGATGAGCACCTTCAAGATCCCGAAGGCTTCTCGACCGCGCCACACCGAAACTCGGGAACGGTTCCGCTCGCCCGGCGATCACTGGGGCCGGGAACCAGGCTGCACCTGCGCGATCGGTTCCTACTTCTTGAGCAGCTCTTCCATCGCCCGGCCGAGCCGCAGGCCCGTTTCCATGTAGGTTTCGGCGTTGTGGTTGTAGTGGTGACCCTGGTTCGCGGGCGAGTCGGCCGCCTCGCGCCACAGGTCGCGCGTGTCCACGGCGGCCACGTTGCCCTTGAACTCCGGGTACTTCTTCGCGTCGCCGACAGCCAACTGCGCCTCCGCGATCTTCTTCCCGAAGCCCTCGGTGCCCGGGTTCCCGCACCCGGTGGCGAGCACGAACTTCGCGCCCGGCGCGTCGAAGTCCTTGCGCAGCGACTTGATGAGCCGCACGAGGTTTTCTTCGTATTTGGCCGCGTGGGCGGCGTTCTGATCCTTGTGCCCCTGCCACCACACGAACCCGGCGACCTCGTAACCCTGATCCTTGTAGTCCGGGAAGTACTTCTTGAGGTTCTTGAGCACCGCCTTGGCGTGCGCGGTGTCGGCGTCGTACTGCCGGCCCGCGTACCACGGCACCGCCTTCGGTTCCGCGCCCTTCGCCCACGATGGCGAGGTGTCCTTGTAGCCCGCGTACACCATGCCCTCGAACTCGTACCGCTCGCTGCCCGGCGGCAGCAGATCCCACCCGAGGCTGCGGTTGCCGATGCACGCCTTCAGAACCAGAACCGGTTCATCGAGTGCGTTGCCCATGACGTGCCCGAAGCCCAGTTCCGGGCCGAAGTTGCCCTTCACCGTGAGCCAGTCGTTCTTCACGTCGCTGAACTTGTCCATGTCCTTGTAATCGACGCCCCGCGGGTCCATGACGTGAACGTCGCGCACGTCCTTGCGAACGGTCCACTTACCGTCCCCGTCCACGAGGAACCCGTACTTCCCCTTCTCCTTGACCAGGTACTCCAGCGTGCCTTTCGTTTCCTTCGGCCCGACGCGCCCGAAGCCGAGCATGTTGGACTGGCCGAGCAGGACGAACACCTTCACCTTCTTGGTGTGGTCCGCGGGCTTGCCGTCCGGGCGCGGCAGTTCCTTCGCGTCGTCCGCGAGCATGGGCGCGGCGCTGGCGGCCGCCACAACGAGGGCATAGATTCGGGAGCGCATGGTTCGATAGCTCACTGGTGGGGGTTACTTGTTGGGCTTCGCGGCGCACAGTTTCTTCATCGCGGTTCCCATCGCCTCGCCGATGAGGTAGTAGGTTTCGGCGTTGGTGTTCCAGTGGTACGCCTGCCCGGACGGCGACACCGACTGATCCCGCCAGAACGCCTTCGTCCCCACGAACGCCACGTTCCCCTTGAACTCCTCGTACTCCGCGACCGCCGCCTGCGCCTTCATCAGCGACAGCGCCCGCGGGTGCTTCTCCTCCGGTCCACTCATGCCGGTTTCGGCGATGACGAACGGCAGGGCCTTCGCCCCGAGGTCCTTGCGGACGTCGCGGATGAAGTTGGCCATGTTCTTCTCGTACTCGTCGTTGAACGCCTGGTTGACGCGGTCGTTCCACCCCTGGTGCCAGCCGAACCCGGCCAGTTCGTACCCGCGGTCGCCGAACTCCGGGAACTCCTTCTTCAGGTCGCGCAGCACCGCCTTCGTGCGATCGACGATCTCCTTATAGTACGGCCCGACCTCGCCACCCGAACTCGGCGGGCGGAAGTCCTTCGCCAAGCTCTTGCCGCCCCACGCCAGCTTGACGAGCAGGACCGGCTCTTCGAACGCGTCGCCCACGACCCACCCGAACCCGAGTTCCGGACCGATGCGGTCGTCCTTCGCCCCGTAACCGACCGTAAGCTTGCCCTTGCGGTCGAGGTAATGAATCCACACGTCGTCGCGCGTGGCCCACTTGCCGTCCTTGTCGAGCAGGTGTCTGAATTTGTTCGCGGTGGCCTTGTCGCGGGTGAGGAACTCCAGGGTGCCTTTGCCCTCGTTCCGCTTCGGGTCGGCCTTGATGAACCCCTGACCCTCCATGTTCGACTGCCCGGCGAGCACGAACACCTTCACCGGTTTCCCGGCGGGCTCGTCGGCCGTCTTGGGGTCCTCCTTGGCTTCCTTGCCGGTCATCACCAGGCTGCGTTTGGGGATCGAGAAGATGAACGCCACCACCGACGACGCGAGCACGCGGGAGTCGGAGCCGTAACCGGCGTTGTCGCGGTTCGGCTGGTAATAGAACGTGCCGTCGGTGCAATGGGCCATGGTGAACCACCATCGGTTCGCGTCCATGAGCTTGCGAAAGCTGTCGCGATCGAGGTGCGCCGCGAGCGCGGTGTAGGCCATCCCCATCGCGGGCGAGCCGTGGGTGTCGGGGAAACTCTGCGGGTGTTTGCCGATCACCCCGGCGTGAGCCAGCGCGCGCTCGCGGTAGACCTCTTCGGGGTACGGGCTGAGGAAGTTGGCGATGCCGCTCGCACCCGTGCGGCCCATATCGGCCCAGCTATCTGGACCGCCGCCGATCTTATCGCCGTACCAGAGGTACCCGTTCTTCCCTGTCCCCCGCTTGAGGAAGTCGTACGCCGCGTCGTGGTTCTTGCGGTCGATCTTAATCCCGCAGCGGTGCATCAGCGCGAACGCCAGCGCGCCCTGGCCGGTGAGCATGGCGATCGGGCCGTACCCCTCGAAGCCGGGGTTGTGACCCCAGCCGCCGTGAGCGTCTTTTGGGCCTTTCGGGAAATCGTCCGGGTGGGTTTCCTTCGCCTTCGGGTTGATCTGCGACATGTGGAGGTACTGGCTCTTCGCCAGCAGATCGTGGACCTTTTGCAGCTCCGGCAGCACCCACTTTTCGCTGGTCGCGAGGTGGTACTCGCTGAGCACGATCGCGGCGCTCGTGTAACTCCAGTTGATCAGCGATCGGTCCTTCGCGCGTGTCACACCGCAGTGGTACTTCACGTTGCGCTCGACGGCCGGCAGGTACTTCGCTTCACCGCTCGCCAGCAGAGCCAGCGGCGCGAACGTGTTGTGGACGGGGTCGCCGAACGACCCGTCCCTATCCTGGTGCTCGACGAGGTACTTGAGCAACTCCGCGAGGATCAAATCCGTTTTCTTGCACGCGTCGGGGAAGGTCGCGGAGTACGTTCCGTACTTCGTGCCGACGTCGAGTTCGACTTCCACGATCTCCTTGCCGCGCCGAAGGGTGAGCGCGAGCTTCCCCTTGCGCTCGGCGCGTTGGCACTCTTCGAGCGCCGTCGCGAGTTCCGCGACCGGCCCGTCGGCGCCGAAGACCTTCTCGCCGTACCCGTTGCGGTGTTTCTCCTGGAACGGTCGACCACCGGCGCCGACGACGAGGTCGCCGGTCTTGACGCGGCCGTCCGCGGGCGACTTGGGGAAGACGTACTTGATCAGCAGAGCTTTCGGCTCGTCGGCGACCAACCGGGCGCGCAATCCGGTGATGCCGAGGTTGTAGAACCAGCCGGGCACTTTCGCATCCGGCCCCGATTCCGCGCGCTGGTCCCAGGGGCTTTCTTTGCGATAATCCACCTGCGCTTGCGCCGGCGAGGCGAGGCAAACGAACAAGAGGCTCACGAGTCCACACGTCGCAGAGCGGGGCGGCATCGGTTGGTCCTTGTTATTGATACTTGAACCGTGGCGGAGCGACGGCCGAACCACGTCTTTGCGACTTCTGCGGTCTGCCCGACCGTGACCCTGCCATCTCCCCGCGAGGGCGCCGGGCGGTGTCGAGATCTTCGCGGCACCCGGACAATGGTAGCCGCTGTCGCAGACGCCCTCCAAGCGTTTTACTCTTGCGGCTCGAGGTCCTCTGCGATGCCCTGTTTTCGCGCCGTGCTTCCGCAGAGGTCGACAGCGGTGAGCGCTGCAGGCGGGTGAGGTGGCATCAGACACGGGAGGGAACGGTCGGGTTTGGACCCCGGCTGCCGGGCGGCACGTCGCGCACACGTTCACGGCTTGAGCGTGAACGTGTGCGCGACGTGCCCGTTCTTGAGCTGCGCCGTCTCGCTCTGCGGCAGGTAAGTGCGCACGTACTCGACGACCGCCTTCTCCGGGGTCACCGATACCAGGACGTGCCCGGCCGGGGGCAGGAAGTCGCCGCGGATGTACCCGTACTCGTCCGCACCGCGGAGCCGGTCGCCGCCCGCGTGCCCGGGTTGTGGCACCATCACGTACTTCACATCGTCCAGTTCCTGGTGCGCGTAGAAGTGGTCGTGCCCGTGGAACACGACCGACACCCGGTGCTTCACCAAAAGCTGATGGATCGGCATCTCCCAGCCCGGGCGCTTGGCCTTGAACTCGTCCTTACCGGTCTTGCCCTTACCGCCCCACTCGTACAGCACCGCGGCCTCGCTCCCGCCGCGCCCGGAGTCGTCCAGCCCGCCCACCAGGTGGTGGATGAACACGAACTTGAACTTCGCCTTCGACCCGGCGAGGGTCTTCGCGAGCCAGTCGTACTGCTCCTGGCCGAGCGTCCGTGCCCAGTTACCGTCTTCGGCGCCCTTCCTGGCCCGCGCGGTCGTCGGCCAGAACGGGTCGAGCGCGACGAACAGCGCGTCGCCCCACTCCCAGGCGTAGTAGTTCTCGACGCGACCGACGTGCCTGATCTCGGTCGTGTTTCCGGTGTAGAACCCGTCCGGGTACGGGTTCGGGAACAGCTTCTTGCGCTGGAGTGCCGACCACACCGGCATGCAGTCGGCGGTGCCGTCGTACCGGTCGCCGCGCTCACCGTCGTGGTTACCGAGCACCAGATACAGCGGGGCCGAGTGGGCGATGCGGCCGAAGAAGTACCGCTGCGCGGCGTACTGCGGTAGCGCGTCCGTGTGCTTCTCGTACTTGTCGGTCATGAACGTGTCGCCGACATCGATGTGGAAATCGGGCCGCGCTTTGAGTGCGTTCGCGAGGCTCAACTCGTACACCGCGGCCCGGGTGCCCTGGTCGAGGTGCGAGTCGGACTGAATCGTGAACACGAAGGGACTTCCGGGCTTCCGCTGCGTGTGGAACGACCGCTCCGCGTCGGCGGTGAACTCCTTCGCGTCGCCCGCGCGGGTGTGGAGCCGGTAGAAGTACCGCGTGTCGGGCTTCAGCCCCTTCAGCACTAACTCCGCGGGCGCGTCCGGTTTGAGGGCGCGCGTGTCGGTCTTCTCGGTGAGCTTCCCGGGTTCCGCGCCGAAGGTGACGTAGGCGTCCGCGGGCTTGTACACGAGCACGCTGACCGTCACCGACGTGTCGGTGGGGCGGGCCAGGATCACGTCGAACGGGTGGTCCGGCGGCGGGCACGAGAACACGTGCTTCGGGCCGCCCCCGCCCTTTTTTTTGTCCTGGGCGGTGGCGGATTCGGTCGGAGCGGTGGTCGCCGCGACCAGGGCCAGGGCGAACAGCCCCGCGCAGGCGATCAACTTGCGGGTCACGGTAGCCTCCGGTTACTGGTCGTCCTTGTCGCCCTTGCCGCCCTTCTTCTTGGGCGGCGGAACGGCTTTCGGGTCGTACTTCGGGTTCGGGGTCGGCATCTGGGCGTTCACCGCCTTCAGGTAGTCCGTCAGTTGCTTATTCAGCTTCTCGGCCTGTTCCGGCTGCTTCTTCGACAGGTCGGTTTGCTCGCGCGAGTCTTTCGCCAGGTCGAACAGCACGACGCGGTCGTCCTCGTAGAAGCGGATCAGCTTCATGTCGCCGACGATGATCGCGGAGTGGGGCGTGTCGCCCTGGTAGTGCGGGAAGTGGAACACCAACTCCTCCCGCGGGCGCTTCACCTCGCCCTTGCCTTCGGCAATGACCTTCGCGAGGCTCCCGCCCTCGACCGCCTTCGGGAGCTTGGACGCGGGGATGCCGGCCCACTCGCAGAACGTCGGCAGGAAGTCGGACCCGACGATCCGGGTGTGGCACCACGCGTTCGGCTTCACGTTCGGCCCGCGGACGATGAACGGCACCCGGATGCCGCCCTCGTACACGTCGCCTTTGCCGCCGTTCAGCGCGCCGCGCCCGCCACCCCCGGCGCCGTTGTCCGACGTGTAGATGACGTAAGTGGTGCCGGTCAGCCCGAGTTCGTCGATGCCTTTCAGCAGCGCACCAACCCCGGTGTCGAGGTCTTCGCTGATCGCGGCCATCTGGGCGCGCTTCTCGTTGCCGGGAATGAGTTTCTCGTACTTCGCGAGGGTCGCCTTGTTCGCGTTGCCGGCCGCGTGCAGCGCGTTCCACGACAGTTGGATGTAGAACGGCTTGCCCGCCTTCTGGCTCTTCTCCATGAACGCGGTCGCGCTCTTGACCATGCCGAAGATGTTGACCGGGTTCGGGTCGGTGTACTTGAACGCCTCCTCGTTGCCGGTGTCGCCGTCGCCGTCGTCGTACCCGTGCTTCGCGGGGCCGCCCCCGCGGATGTGCCACTTGCCGTAGTGCGCGGTGGCGTACCCGGCGTCGCGGAGCAGGGTGCCGATGGTCACCTCGGTCGCGGCGATGTCCTTGACGTTAATCGGTTCGAGCAGCTTGCGCCCGACCTCCGGCGGGGCCGCTTTCGTCCAGTGCAGCGCTGCCGGGCTGCGCCCCGTTTGGAGGCTGATGCGGGTGGGTGAGCACACCGGGGCCGGGGCGTAGGCCGCGGAGAACCGCATCCCCTGCGCCGCGAGCTTTTCCAGGTTCGGGGTGCGGATCACGTCGCTTTTCGAACCTGGAACGTCCGGGTGCATTTGAACGGACGTGCCGCTCCAGCCCTGGTCGTCGGCGAGCATCAGGACGATGTTCGGGCGGGCCGGTTCGGCCGCGCGCCCGGCCGCCGGAAGTAGAAGAACCGCAGTCAGTGCAAGCAGTCGCACGGCTTCGCTCCTCGGGGCGTTACTTCGCCTTCCGCTCGTAGGTGTAGCTCAGGGTGGTTTCGGCCAGGGTGATGTCCTTGACCGCCTTCAGCAGGTCGGCCCGGGTCACTTTGTCGGTGTCGAACTTCGGCTCGGCCGACAGTGCGTACAGCGTGACGTGGTACTCCTTCGGCCCCGGCCCCTTGGAGTTCATGGGGTCGTACCCGGTGCGGCGCTTGTCGTTGTACCCGTCCTTGCCGACGCCCTTGCTGTTCTTCTCCAGCCCCGTCACGTCGGCCGGGATGTTGAACACCACCCAGTACGACTTCACCTCGTCGCCGTTCGGCTGCGGCTTGTGCCAGAGCTGGAGGGCGTAGAACTTCGTCCCGGCGGGCGCCCCGGACCACTTCAGCGGGGGCGAAATGCCGTCGCCGTCGCCGGTGAACTCCGCGGGCATCTTGCCGCCGTGTTCGAACGCCGGGCTGGTCAGCGTGAACCCGTCCTTCGGTTTCGGCGGCGGGGCGTCTTCCTTCTTGGGTGGCGGCCCGTCCTTCTTCTTGGGCGGGTTGTCGTCCTTCTTCTTGGGCGGCGGCCGCTTGCCCTCGGGGCTGACCTTGTAGTCCTCGGTGGTCGCCTTGCCGCCGGGTTCGGTGAACTCGAACGTGTAGCTCTCCGCCCCGGCCGTGTACTTCACCGAACCGGGCTTTCCGCCTTGCTCGTACTTCACCGTCACGGCCTTCTTGTCGTCGTCGCGCTCGAACCCGGTGATCTTGGCCCCGCGCAGCGGAGCGAGCGCCGGTCGCGGCGAGTACGCCCGCGGCTGCGGGTCGATCTGATCGTCCTTCACCGTCACCACGCCGCGCAGCCCGCCGTTCACGTAGGGGTACTTCTTCGTGGAATAGTACCGGTAGCCGTCCTTCTCCGTGCGCCCGTTGAACTCGTCGAGGTCGTTCGGCTCCTTGCCGTCGGCGTCCGTGTACCCGTACAGCGGGTAGCCGTCGAGCGCGTAGCCGATCGGGTTGCCCTTGCCGACGACCTTTTCCAGGTGAACCGGGCCGGTGTGGTAGTGGTAGTCGTCGGCCCGGCCGCAGTGCCCGCCGAACTCGTCCAGCTCGCCCGCGAGGAACGTGTCCGTCTTGCCGTCGTTCTTGATCGGGTTGAAGATCGGCACCCCGTTCGCGGCCAGGGCGATGGCACCGCGGAACAGGGCCGTCTTCGCCGACACCGGCTTGTCCGCGAACCGCGGCTTGAGCGGGATTTGCCACGCGTTCTTGCCGGTGTACGCCTGCGGGAGCGGCACCTGCTGCTGCCACGCGGTGATGCCGACCATCATGCGGTGGTCCGGCACCCCGTTCGACTCGACGTAGAAGTAGTCGGCGTCCGACCGGAACTTCACTTTGTCCTTAAACGGCTCGAAGTGCTTCTGGATTGCGGGCGCCTTCTTCTCATCTTGCGCGGTCGCCACCAATCCGAAAGTAGCCGCCAGCCCGACCGCAAGCGCGCCGGCCGTCACCGCCGACCGCTTCCGAAACGGGCTCCCGGCCGCCGCGAGAGCGACCAACACGAACACGCCGGCCGCAACCGGAAGTGCGGGCGCCCCCGCCTCGGTCTGTGCAGCGCCGTCGCCCATCGGAACCGGCTCCCCGACGCCGTTCAGTCTCTCGATTTCGCCGGTGCGCTGTTGTACCCACGCCCGGTCGGCCGCGCTGAGCTTGGAGAGCGGCACCCACACGAGCGCGCCGTCGTGCTTGAGCAGTCGTACCTGCCCGTCGCGGGCGAGGACGAACGACGCTTCGATCTCGAACAGCCCGTCCGCGTCCTTCCACACCCGCAAGTCAGGCGGGTGGTCGTGCCCGGGGTGGGCAGCGGCCGATGCCGCGAACAGGACCGCGAGAGCCAGCGCCGCGAGCAGGTGCCGTTTCATTTGACCGACCTCCACGGAGTCGCCCCGGACACGTCCAGATCGGGTTTGGTGTTCCACCGCGGCTTCCAGCCCGGCTTCTCGACCCGGTAACGGAAGATCACGGTGTTGTCGAGGTCGAGGTCGCCGGTCCAGATGAACTTCGCGTCCTTGAAGTCGCCCTTGTAGAAGGACTCCTTCGGGTTCACGCGCTCCTCCGCGTACTCCTTCGCGAAGTCCCACTTCGAGTCGTCGAAGTTGACCGCCCACCAGTCGTCCGGGATCGGGTCGTGCTTCACCTTCGGGTTCTTCGTGTCCCGGTCGAGCGGGCCGGTGAAGAAGCACTTCGCCTTCCACTTGGCGCTTGTGACGGTGCCGTCGCCGAACTTGAGGATGAACCCGCCGTCGCCGATGTGGTCGCCGTACTCCATCCCGGTCTTCGGGTCGGCGTTGTCCTTCGCCATCACCGCGATCGTCATCGGGTACTCGGGCAGGATGTCCACCGCCACCACGTTGTGCGGGATGAAGTCGATGGAATCGACTGCGGTCATCTTGCCGTTGATGTACAGCACGAACCAGTTGTCCGCGTAGACGTTGGCCTTGACGGTGTCGTCCATCTTCGGCTTTACGACGCCCGGTGGGCCGCCCTTGCCGCCCTTCTTCTCGTCTTTCTTGTCTTGGGCCGGGAGGTCGGTTGAGCGGGCGCCGAGCGTCAGCGCGCACGTGAGGAACCCGACAACGAACGGGACCGCGAGTCTGAGCATGTTAGTCCTCCTCAATGACTTTGCGGTTGGGTGCGTGATGGCTCTCGTGCCTGAAAAATTGCGGGTCCAGCTCGCGCTGCTCTACCAACTCGACGGACACACTGTGCGGGCCGCCGCGGGCCTGCGGCATCCCGTCGAACACCATCCGGTGAATCACTCCCGTTCGCGGCTCGTACCAGAGATCGACCCGCCGGGCGCCGCGGAATTCGGGCGACTTCTTCTCCGCCCGCAGCCCGCGTAACCCCGCGGCGTCCGGGGGCAGCCGCGCGACCGAGTACGCGACCCGCAGTTGAACCAGGTCGGAGTGCAGGTCCACGAACGGAAGCCCGTGCTGGTGCCCCGGCACCGGGCCGCGGAACCGCAGCGGGTCGGAGCTCACGCGGACCGCGCGGTCGTCGGGCGGGACGGACCAGCTCCGCTCGCCGTCACTGCCGGTCACGAACGGGCGCCCGTCCGGGAACGCGCGAACCAGAACGTACCGGTCCGGCCCGCGCGCGTGGAGCGTCGCGCCGTCGATGGGCGGGCGCCGGTCGTCGGGTTGCTCCGGTTCCGCGTCCAGGTTGCGGATCCGGTAGGTTCGGTCTGTGGTGGCCGCGGGCGCGTCGATGAGCCGGTCCAGTTCCGACGCGGCACTGAGCGGCGCCGGGGACGCCCACCACACCACCGCGAGCACCGCGGCGACAAGGGCCGCCGCCGCTCCCAGCAGCCGGGCGCGCACGGCCCCCTTCGCACGCCCCGGACCTGGCTCCGCCGGAACTGGTTGTGCTGCGCTCGCGACCCGCACGGCATCGCGGAGCCGGTCGTGCAACACGACCGCCGCGGCGAACGCCCTCGCGTTTTCGGGTGCCGCTTTCACCCAAACGTTGAGCGCGGCCTCTTCGTCCGCCGTCAGGGTACCATCGAGGTAGCCGCTGATGAGTTCGTCGGGGGCGTAGGTCATCGCGCGGCCTCCGCCGTGGCTTTCCGCTCGACGCAGTCGCGGAGCCGGTGGCGGATGCGCTGGAGCGCCTTCGCCACCGCGTTCGCGCCGATCCCGAGGCGCTCCCCGATGGCCGCGGGCTTCAGGTCGCGGTCGTAGCGGAGCCGGCACAGCTCGCGGGCCTTGGGGTCGAGCGCGTCGACGCACTCCCCGAGGCGGTCCAGGCGCCGGCCCTCGGCGGGCGGCCGTTCGGCGAACGCGAGGGCGAGCGCGTCCACGGCTTCCGAATCGAACGCGAGCCGGTCGCGGCTCTTGCGGCGCAGGTACAGCCGCACCTGGTTCCGCGCGATCCCGAGCGCCCACCCGATGAAGGGCTGGGACGGGTCGTACCGGTCGAACGACTGCACCACCGCGATGGCGATTTCCTGGAGCACGTCGTCGCGGTCCGCGAAGTCGCGCACCAGCGCCGTGACGAACGCTGAAACGGTCGGCACCGCCAGCGTCCAGAGCCGCGTCGCTTCGAGGATTGCGGGTGTCATGTTCGGCACGCGGAGGGCTTCTCACCCATCACTTAACCGCCCGAGGCGAATCGTGACACGAAAAATGCCCGACCCGACGTTCGGTGGTCGGGTCGGGCAATGTCGTGCGGTACACGCGGCGGCCTGGATCGCGTAAGAGCCGCGACTCCGGCCCGTGGGTCACTTCTTGGCGACCGGTGGCAGGTGCTTCGACAGTGCCTCGACCACCCCCTTGTGCTCTGGCTTGTCGGCCACGTTGACGGTCTCGGCCGGATCGTTCTTCTCGTCGTACAGCTCGGTCGCGACCACGCTCCCGTCCTTGCGGCTCAGCCAGACCGTCAGCCGCCAGCGCTCGTCGCGGACGCTGTAGCCCATCATCGGCCCGGCGCCCGCCTTCGCCGCGCCCCGCGGGTACTGGCTGATCGCTACTTTCTTGACCGACCCCTTGGGGTCCTCGATGAGCGGCTTCAAGCTGACTCCGTCTAACCCCTTCGGCACGGGCAAGCCGCACAGGTCCGCGAGCGTCGGGTACACGTCCACGAACTCGACCAGTGCCTCGCACTTCTGTCCCGCCGTCTTCTGCTTCGGCACGCTCACCAGCAGCGGCGCCCGCGCGGCCAGCTCGAAGTTGGTGTGCTTGTGCCACAGCCCGTGGTCGCCGAGCTGCCACCCGTGGTCGCCCCACAGCACGACGACGGTGCTGTCGGCCAGCCCCTCCTTGTCGAGCGCGTCGAGCAGGCGCCCGACCTGCGCGTCGGTGTAGCTGACGCAGGCGTAGTACCCGTGGCGCAGTCGCTTGGCGAGGTCGGCCGGGATCGGCTCGTCCTTGGGGACGTTCGCGTAGCCGTGCAGCTCGCCGTTGGCGTGGCCCGCGAACGCCGGCGCGCCCTTCGGAAGCGCGTCGGTCGCCGGGAGCGGGATCTTGTCCGGGTCGTACAGGTCCCAGTACTTCTTCGGGGCGACGAACGGCAGGTGCGGCTTCAGGAACCCGACCGCCAGGAAGAACGGCTCCTTCTTGCCCTTCAGGTCGCGCAGCCGCTTGACGGCCTCGGCCGCGGTGAACCCGTCGGGCAACTCGTCGTCCTTTTTGGTGCTCACCTCGAACGCGGGGCCCTTGCCCTCGGCGTCCTTCATGTCCACGCCGGGGCCGACCTTCTTCACGATGCGTTTGGTCGAGTCGGTCGGGTCGGTGTCGACCGTCTGGCCGTTCGGGTACCAGTGCGGCTCGCTCCACGAGCGCCCGTCCTCGTACCCGCGGTGGAACACCTTGCTGAGCGCCGCGGTGTGGTACCCGTTGGCCTTGAAGTGCTGCGGCAGCGTGACCGCGTCCGGCAGGGCGGCGCGGAAGTGCGTGACCAGATCCCACACCTTCGTGGCGTCCGGCCGCTTGCCGGTCAGGAGCGAGCTGCGCGACGGGCTGCACACCGCCTGCTGGCAGTACGCCCGCGTGAACACCGTGCCCCGCGCCGCGAGCCGGTCCAGGTTGGGCGTCTTCACGACGGTGTTGCCGTAGCAGCCCATCTCGGGGCGCAGGTCGTCCACCGCGATGAACAGCACGTTCGGCTTGGCGGCGGGCTTCTCGGGTTGCTTCTCCGCGGGCTTCGGCTCGACCTTTGGCGCGGGGTCATTCTTCTTATCCGCGTGGCGCCCGGTGCCGTCGCCGGTGTCGAGGATACCGCCCGCCGGGTTCAGCTTGTCGAGCGCGGCCTTCAGGCGCGCCCGCGCGGCGACGGCGGCTTCGTCCTTCGACTCCGCGGGCACCAATTTCTCTTCGAACGGCGCCTTCGACATGTCGAACAGTTCACCCTTCTCGTTCAACTTCCAGTTCGCCTCGCGGGCGTACCACATCCGGGCCAGTTGGATGAAGACCCAGTCGCGCGGGCTACCTTTCTCGCCGCGCAATTGCGGCGCGAAGCTCCGGCCGTCGAGCACCGTCTTCTCGGGCAGTTTCGCGCCCGCCAGTTCCGCAAAGGTCGGCAGGAAGTCGGTGGAGTCGATGAGGTCCGAAGACACCTTGCCCGCGGGCACGACGCCGGGCCAGTTCACGATGAGCGGGACGTGCGCGCCGCCCTCGAGCATCGAGCCCTTCTCGCCCACCAGCGCCTGGCCGCCGATGGTCGAGGACTTCGCGTGGGCCTTGCCGGTGCCGTTGTCGCCGGCGAAGACGATTAGCGTGTTCTCCCGGAGCTTGAGGCGGTCGAGTTCGGCGACGAACTTGCCGACCAGCTTGTCCATGTACGCGAGGTTGTCGGCGAACAGGTCCTTGCTGTCCGGGGCGCTGTCGGGGGTGCGCACGATCTCGGCGTGGACGTGCGACAGCGAGTAGTACAGGAAGAACGGCTTGTCACGGTGCTTGTTGACGAACGCGACGGCGTGCGCGTGCATCAGGTCCGGCATGTACTCCTTGGCGCCGAGCACCTTCCGGGTGTCGTTGACCCAGTACGGCCCGGGCTTGTCCGGGGTGCTCCAGTACACCCCGCTGCCGCGGAACCGGAAGCTGTCGTCGAAGTCCCAGTCCTGCGGTTCGAGCGGCAACTGCCCCCACTTGCCGACCATCGACGACGCGTACCCCGCCGGCTTCAGCACCTTGGGCAGGAAGGTCTCGGCGGTCGGCTTCATGAGCCCGGTGCTGTCCTGGTTGGTCGCCCCGGTGCGGAACGCGTAGCGGCCGGTCATGATGAGCGCCCGCGACGGCCCGCACAGCGGGGCCGTGTAGGCGTGCGTGTAGCGGGTGCCGCCCGTCGCGAGGGCGTCGATGTTCGGGGTCTTCGCGCGGTCGGCGCCGTAGCACCCGATGTTCCCGACCCCGAGGTCGTCGGCGAGCAGGAACACGACGTTCGGCTTCTTCGGCTCGGCGTGAATCGCCGCGGGAGCCGCGAGGAGAGCCAACAGGCTCAGTGCGATGAGCTTCATGGGTGAGCGAGCCGCGTGGGGAGGGAAAAACAGCCCGGCGCGGGGCGCTCCCCGAACGCGCCGCGCCGAACCCGAGCCGGTCACTTCTTCTTAACGAGTAACTGCTTGTACCGCTCGCGGTCGGCGGCTTGGCCCTCTCCGCACACCGGAATCCCGGTCTCGTAGAAGATGCCTTCCTTGAGCCCGAGGGCGGCCAGTTCGCGGCGAGTGCTGACCGGCGGCACGAAGGTCTTCACGGTACCGGCCAGTGCGCCCGGTCGTTTCGGGGCGATCTGGTCCGCGGCGATTTCCTTCATGACCTTGCCGCCCGCGCCGAAGGCGGCCGGGTCGATCAGCACGACGCCCTCCGTGAGCGTGACGCCCTTCACCTCGGGGAGGTCTTCCAGTTCCGACCCGGACGCGTAGGCGAAGCGGCCTTCGTTACTTCCCCGACCCGATGCAGTACAGCGCGTCGCGGGTACGCAAGAACAGCCGGCCCTCAGCGACGGCCGGCGTGGCGAGCGACACCTCTCCCAGCACGTTCTGGCCGAGCAACTCGAACTCCGTCCCGGCTTTCACGACGTAAGTGGTCCCTTCCTCGCTCAGGCAGAAGATCTTGCCGTCGTAGCTCCACGGGGACGCGGTGAAGCTGCCGCCGAGCCGCTGCTTCTCGTACACCGGCTTGCCGGTCTTCGCCTCGAAGCAGGCGAGGAACCCGGTCGAGTACAGCACGTACAGGTGGTCGCCGAGCACGAGCGGGGTCGGGTGGTAGGCGCCCGCCGTGTCGTTGGACCAGGCGATGAACGCGTTGCTCGTCTCGCCCTTCTTCAACGAGATGTCGCCCGTCGCGCCCGGTTTCACGGCGAACACCGGCCGCGGGCGCCCGAACTCGTAACCCGAACTGATGACGAGCTGGTCGCCCGCGACCACCGGCGACGGTACGCAGATCGACGACATGCCGCCGACCTCCCACAGCACCTTCCCGTTCGAATCGTAGGACCGCACCTTCCCCTTGCCGCAGGTCACGATCTCGGTGCGCGTGGCGTTCTTCCAGACGAACGGCGTCGCCCAGTTGCTCTTCTCGGCCCGGTCGGTCTTCCACACCTCCTTGCCGGTGACCGTGTCGAGAGCCACGATGAACGACGCCTTCTCGTTGTCGTTCACGATGTAGATGCGGTCCTCGTGCAGCACCGGCGAGGCACCCGTGCCCCAGTCGAGTTGCGTCGGCACCACGTCCCACGACTTCGACCAGAGCGGTTTCCCGGTCAGGTCGTAGCAGAACAGGCCGACGTTCCCGAAGTAGGCGTACACCCGCTCCCCGTCCGAAACCGGGGTTTCCGACGCGTAGCTGGCCTTGACGTGGATCGGGTGCTGCGGCTTGCCCGTGTGGGCGACCCGTTCCCACAGCACCTTGCCGGTCGCGGCGTCGAGGCAGTACAGCGTCCAGCGGTGTTCGCCGTCGTGCGTCTTGGTGTTCGTCGGGGCGTAGTAGCCGGTCTTCGGGGCGGCGACCTTCGCGTCGGTCACGCAGCTGGTGACGAACACCTTGCCGCCGACCACGATCGGGCACGACCACCCGTGCCCGGGCACCTCGAACTTCCAGGCGACGTTCTCCTTCGCGGTCCAGGTGTCGGGCGGAAGTTTGTTGCCCGTCACGACCCCGGTGCCGCCCGGCCCGCGGAACTGCGGCCAGTCGGCGGGTGCCGGACCGTTTGGTTTCGCCCCGGGTTCCTTGGGCTTGTCGCCGCGCTCGCGGAGCATCCGTGCCACCCCGGGGCGAGCGCGCTCGATCCGCTTGAGATCGACCTTGATGTTCAGCGCCGAGCCGAGGCCCGTGTAGAAATCGGCGAGTCCCTGATTCCACTCCCCGGACACCACGTCGAGCGGGGTCTCCTTGTTGTTGTTCTTCGCGGTCAACGAGGCGCCTATGTCGAGCAGCAGTTTCACCACCTCCTCGCGGCAAAGGAACGCGGCGGCGTGAAGAGGGGTGTTGCCGTCGGCGTTCCTGCCGGAGGGATCGGCCCCCAGTTCGAGCAGATACTTCACCACGTCGAGGTGGCCGCGGAGCGCGGCGGTCGAGAGCGGCGTGGACCCATCAGACTGTCGGCGGTTCGCCGTGGCCTTGTCGCGAACCAGCCGCTTCACGGCGGCTAGATCGCCCTTACCGAGCGCTGCGGCGATGCCGTCCCACCGGGCGGTGCTCACCCGGATCAGCTCGCGCTGCAGGTCCGCTGCGGCGTCGGCGCTCGCCGCCACATGAAAGAGGAACTCGTTGCTGAACGGGCCGCCGGGCACCTGCACCTGTACCAGGTGCGTGCCCTCGGGCGGGAGCGCGCCCAGCGTGATTGTCACCTTCTCGCCCTCACCCCGCTTCACCGTGCCGGTCACGCGCCGGCCGTTCACAAAGACGCGGGCGCCGTCGCCGAAGTGTCGCCCGCTCACGGTCATGGCCTTCCGATCCGGGTGCAGGATCGGGAAGTCCTGCCGCCCGCGCTGCTTCTCGATCGGGCCGACCGTCCACAGAGCCGGCTGCGGGTGATCGATGCCCGCCTTCGCGCCGTGGCGGGCGGTGACGGTGCCGACGAACGTGCCGTCGGTGGCGAGGGCGAGCAGTTCGACACGGGTAAAGGCGGTGCGGTCGCCGGTCTTGTGGGTGTACTTCCCGGCGCCGAATTGCAGCGCCAACGGTTCCGGTTTCCCCTTCAGTAACACGCCGTCGCACTCCAGCACGACCGCGCCGTCGGTCGCGGCGCGCTCCAGGGCGGCAAGCAGGTCGGCGGTCTGGTCGTCCTTCGCGGTGGCCGTGTTCAGCGTCGTCTGCCGGGCGAACGCGCCGGAGAACCCGGTACTCATTTCCAGCACCATGTCCCAGATGGGATCGAACCGCGGGCGCCCGCCCCACGACATCCGCCACACCTCGCGCTCCGGCGCGCCGCGCTCGGCCATCGCACGGTAGAACGGGAAGTCGATGATGTTCAGCCGCCCCTGCGGGAGGATCAACCAGCGGTCCTGCGCGCCAACGCCACGTGGGTGCGTCCATGCCGGTGCCGGGGGTGTTGGTACTGACCAGGAACGGCATCCGGTGGCAGTTCCCGCACACGTTCGGGCTGGCCTGCTTCGGGTCGTGGTCGCCCTCGATGTGGAACAGTCGGAACCCCTGTTTCGCGCGCTCCGAGAGCTCGTCCGTGTACGCCCGTTTCGGGGCCGGCGGGTACGGCACGCCGAGCAGATACCACGCCATGTCGTCGCGCTCTCGGCACGAGAGTTCGCCGGGTTTCCCCTCGTCGTTCTTGCCCGTGTCGCCGACGAGGCGCATGGTGGACGCCAACCCGCCGTCGATCAGGTGGCGGGTGGCGCTGGTCGGCGGGTCGAGTTTGCTGTTCGGCTCCACGGCCTTGCGCGTGCTGGCCGAGTGGATGCCGCCGTAAGGGTCGCCGGGGGTGCCGTCCCAGTGGAACGGGGCGGTGTCCCGCAGCCCGCGAACCGGCATGGTGCTGCGCGGCATGATCTGGTTGCCGCCGGTAACGATCGGCGTGTCCAGCACCCAGAGCAACTGGTCCGTGTGGCCGTCCGGGTGGCAACTGGCACAGGCGAACGTGCCGGTGGTGGACGCCTTCGCGGTGTTGAACGCGATCCGCCCGCGCTTGAACACCGGGTGCGTCGGGTCGTCGAGCGCGATCGTCGCGACGGCTTTCGGCTTCGCCCGGTCCGAAAGGTCCACGAGGGTCACGGTGTCGGCCAGGGCGTTCAACACCCAGGCCGAGCCGCCGTCCAGGGCGATGCCACGCGGCCCCGCCCCCACTTCGACACGCCCCAGCACGGCACCACTCGCCGCGTCCACGGTGAACAGCCTGTCCGACGCGGCGGCGGTGGCGACGAGCGTGGCGTCGTCCGGGGTGGCGCAAATGGCGAACGGCGTGGCCAATGAGTCGTCCCGCTTAGGGTGGACCGGCGGCAGCGGTTCCAGGTCGAAGAACACCGGCTTCTCGGCCTTGCCGTCCTTGAACGCCACCCTGGTGATGCGGTTCAGAAACGCCCGATTCTCCATCTCCTTCAGCCCGTGCTTCTTGGTGCCGCTGCGGCCGTTCGCGTCGTTGCGGGCGTCGGTCTGGGCCACGAACACATTTCCCTTGCCGTCCACCGCGAGGCCGTAGAGCAGCGTGCCCAGACCCTCCACGGTCGCGACGAGAGTGTCGCTCCTGGTGTCGAACACGAACAGGTCGCGGTCGGGCACCTTCGGGTGCTTGACGACATCCACCACGTGGCCGATGGACAGCACGTTATTGTTCTGGATCGAGTGGTTGTAGGCGTCGAACGTGACGAGGTGGCCGTCGATCTTGTCCTTCGCCCCGCCGGACAGTTGCGTCTGGTTGTGCGACTCGAACGCCACCACATACAGCCGCTCACCCCGCACCACGATGGCCCGCGGCTCCTGGGCCGGGATCGTCAGTCGTTTCGTCACCGTGCGGCGCGCCACGTCGATCACCGCGATCTGATTTTCAGAGGAGAGCGCGACGTAGGCCTTCTCGTTACTGGCGAAGGCGATGCCGACCGGCTCGTCGAAAGTCGTCGCCTTCGTCTTCGGGTCGAACTCCTGGATCGTGGCGACCACGTGGAGGTGCGTCCGGCTCGTTTCATCAATGTCGATGACACTCACCGAATCGGAGACGTGGTTCGCCACCCACAGTTCCTTGCCGTCCGGCCGAACCGCGAGGCTCACCGGGTCTACGCCAACGGGGATCCGGGTCTCGACTTTTCGGGAGGTGCGGGAGACCACGTCCACCGTGCCCGCAGGTGTGTTCGCCACGAAGACGCGGGTAGCGCTCACGGCGATGGGGTTGAACTGCGGGCTTTCCATCGACGTGTGCCCGACCGCGACCGGCGGCGGTGCGGCGGCCTTGTCGGCGGCGACGACCTTCGCACCTCGGCCCGCCGTGAAGTGGTTCGCGGCCAGAACGACGATCAGGGCTGCGACCACGGCTGGGAATCGCGGTGAGAACGCTTGCGCCATGGTTTCCATCCTCCGGAACGTGCAAGTGTGGTCGGAGTGCCCCGACGCCGCGCGAGCGGCGCACCCATGCGGCCCTTATCGACGGTAACGTCCGGAAGCAGTCTCACGGCCTGTCTTTTTTCAGCGGCGCGTCCCAGACGTGTGTCAGGAGTTCGTAGATCTCCGGTTCGCTCTCCTTGAGTTCGGCCCGGTTGAACGGGAAGAAGTCGTTCGCGCCGAAGTACGCCTCGGTCATTTCGGCGAAGAACTCCATCGGGTCGGTCAGCGCGTAGTGCTTCCCCCGCGTGCCGTCATAACGGAGCACCTTTTCGCCGCTACCGCTCTTCTTGTACTTCTCGTAGGCCGCCTTGATCCGCGGTTCGTCGAACCCGAGTACCTGGTCGTGGTACGCGTGCGCCAGCTCGTGGAGGATGACCCAGGGTTGCTCGTTGACCAGTTCCAGGGTGGTCAACTCCGCGGCGCGGGGGAGGTGCACGCATTTCGCGAGGTCGGTGGAATAACCGTTCTCCTTGAGCCACCCGGCGTCGGGGTGGTACTGCATCGTGTCGAGGTTCCCGTGCGTCAGGTCCAGCACGATGGTCACCGCCTGCAGTTTCTTCAGTTTGTCTGCCGACACGACCGCCTTGATGTCGCCCAATTTGACTTCGAGCACGCGGAGCGCCTTCGCGCCGAGTTCCGCGTCCGGGGCTTTCAGCAGCCGGTCGTCAACGCGAATCGCCCAGCCTTCGAGCTTCTTGATCGTGTGCGACGTCGGTTTCGCCGGTTCGGACTTGTCCTTCGGTCGCGAGGTCAGGAGCTTGACCATGCCCTTTCCGAGGGCGTCGCCGACCAGGAAGTACGTTTCCGCGTTGCCGAACTCGTGGTGCCCGTGACCGGGGTTGGGCGACTCCTTCGCCGGGCGCACGAAGTCGTGCGTCTCGACGAAGGTGACGTTCCCCTTGAACTCGGGCTTGGCCGCGGCGCCGGCCTGGGCCTTCCGAAGGGTCGCCCACGCGCCAGGCGCGTCCACCCACGGGCCGGTCAGCTCGCCGATCACGACCGGCAGGTTCGGTGCCTTGAACTCCTTGCGCACGTCCTTGATGAGGTTCACCAGGTTCTGCTCGTACTCCGGCACCGCGTTCTTCGGGTCGACCCCGTCGTTCCACCCCTGGTACCACACGAACCCCGCGAGCTCGTACCCCTGGCCCGCGTAGCCCGGAAAGTCCTTCTTGAGGTCCGCGAGCGCCGCGCGGACCTCGGCGATCATCTTGGTGTAGTACGGCCCGACCTCACCGCCGGAGCTCGGCGGGCGGAAGTCCTTGTACAGGCTCTTCCCGCCCCACGCGGTCTTGATGAGCAGCACCTGCTCGGTGAAGTGATCCCCGACGACATGGCCGAATTGCAGTTCCGGGCCGAAGTGGTGCTTCCCGCCGTACACCGCGAACCCGACCGTGAGGGGACCGGCGAGCAGCGGCTGCTTCTCGCGCTGGTAGCGCACCCAGACGTCGTCGCGGACCGCCCAGTCGCCCTTCTCGGTCTTGAGGTGCTTGACGAGTTTGGCCCGGGCCGGGTCGCCGAACAGGGCCTTGAGTGTGCCCTTGCCGTCGTTGTAGTCCTTGCCCTCGAGGTCCACGACCGCCTGGCCTTCCATGTTCGATTGTCCGGCGAGGACGAACACTTTCACCGGCTTCGGCGGATCGGCCGCGCGGACGTCCGGTGTGCCCGCGAACCCGATGAGGCCGAGCAGGAGCGCGATCGTTCGGGTCGGCATGTCGGGGCCTCGCGGGCGGGTGGGGACGAAGAGCGAAAACCGTTCGCAGATTTCGGGTTATCGTATGACAATCTCCGGGGCCGCGGACGGGATCGGCCGGAAGCGCAACGCGGCCCGACCGCCCCGAACGGGGCCGGCCGCGTCGGAAACAACGAACACCCCGGAACGTGGAGCTTCTCGTGAGAGCCAACGCGGTCGTGCTCACCCTGCTCCTCACACCGCTGGCCCCGCTCCGGGCCGCCGAGTTCTTCGTCGCGCCCAACGGCGACGACTCGCAATCGGGCAGCAAGAACCAGCCGTTCGCCACGCTCCACCGGGCGCAGGCCGCCGCCCGCCAGGCGCGCGGTCAGGGCCAGCCGGTCACCGTCTTCCTACGCGGCGGAACGCACTACTTGGCCAAGCCGCTCGTCTTCGAGCCGCCGGATTCCGGCACCAAGGACGCGCCGGTCGTCTACCGGGCATTCGACAAGGAAACTCCGGTCGTCAGCGGCGGGGTGAAACTGAAGCTGAAGTGGGAGGCGTTCCGCGACGGCATCAGCAAGGCCAAGGTGCCGGACGGGTTGACCACCGACCAGTTGTTCGTCAACGGGGTGCGGCAGCACCTCGCGCGGTACCCGAACTTCAACCCGGAAGAGCAGGTCTACAACGGGTTCGCGGCCGACGCCCTGAGCGCCGCGCGGGTCAAGCGGTGGGCCGACCCGCGCGGCGGCTTCATCCACGCGATGCACGCCGCCGAGTGGGGCGGGTACCACTTCGTCATCACCGGCAAGAAGGACGACGGGACGCTCACCTACGAGGGCGGGTGGCAGAACAACCGGCCCTCGCCCATGCACGGCCGTTTCCGCTTCGTGGAGAACATCTTCGAGGAGCTGGACGCCCCGGGCGAGTGGTTCCTCGACTCGAAAGCGAACACGCTGTACTTCTACCCGCCCGCCGGGGTGCAACTGGCGACCGCGGAGGTCGAAGCCGTCCGCCTCCGGCACTTGGTCGAGTTCCGCGGCACCGCCGAAGCCCCGGTTCGGTTCGTGACCCTCACCGGGCTGACGTTCCGCCACGCGGCGCGCACGTTCATGGACAACAAGGAGCCGCTGGTCCGCAGCGACTGGACCACCTACCGCGGCGGGGCCGTGTTCTACACCGGAACCGAAGACTGCGCCCTGGAAGACAGCTTCATCGACCAGGTCGGCGGCAACGCGGTGTTCGTGAACAACTACAACCGCCGGCTGGTCGTCCGCGGCTGCCACATCACCCGGGCCGGGGGCAACGGCGTGGCGTTCGTCGGCGACCGCGACGCGGCCCGGGTGCCGCGGGACTGGAAGGACCGCTCGCAGACGTTCGAGACGCTCGAACGCAAGCCGGGGCCGAAGAGCCCCAACTACCCCGCCGACTGTCTGGTGGACGACTGCCTGATCTACCTCACGGGCCGCGTCGAGAAGCAGACGGCTCCGGTGCAGATCGAACTCGCGCAGGGCATCACCGTGCGGCACTGCTCGCTGTACGACGTGCCCCGGGCGGGCATCAACATCGGCGACGGGTGCTGGGGCGGGCACGTCATCGAGTTCTGTGACATCTTCGACACGGTCAAGGAAACGGGCGACCACGGCTCCTTCAACTCGTGGGGCCGGGACCGGTTCTGGGATCTCAAAGGGCTGAACCTGAACGACGACAGGACCTGGGCCGCGGAGAAGGAGCTGCCGCTGCTCGACGCGGTGAAGCCGACCGTCATCCGCAACAACCGGTGGCGGTGCGACCACGGCTGGGACATCGACCTCGACGACGGCTCGTCGAACTACCACCTGTACAACAACCTGTGCCTCCGCGGCGGGCTCAAGAACCGCGAGGGGTTCTTCCGGGTGGTCGAGAACAACGTCATCGTCAACAACGGGTTCCACCCGCACGTCTGGTACAAGCACAGCCAGGACGTGGTCCGCCGCAACATCTTCGGGACCGACCACTACCTGCCGGCGGGCGGCATGCCTTCCACGCCCTGGGGCCGGGAGATGGACCACAACCTGGTCCACCAGCCCGGCCTGACCACGCCCGCCCCGGCGACCAGGCTCGCCAAGCAGTCCCAGCGGGACGAGCACTCGCTCGTCGCGGACGCGCTGTTCGTCGACCCGGAGCGCGGCGACTTCCGGGTGAAGCCCGACTCCCCGGCGCTGAAACTGGGCTTCAAGAACTTTCCGATGGACCAGTTCGGTGTGCGCAAGCCGGAACTCAAGGCCATCGCCCGGACGCCCGAGTTGCCGAAGATTCAGAGCGGCAAGCCCGCCACGAGCCGCAGGGCCCACTACTGGCAGGGCCTGAAGGTCAAGGATCTCGAAGGCGAAGAGTACTCCGCGTTCGGCGTCAGCAAGGAGTCGGGCGGGGTGCAGGTGCTGGGCGGAACGACATCGGGCATCGAGACCGGCGACCTGGTCCAGACCGTCGACGGGAAGCCCGTCAAGACCTTCGCCGACCTCATGCGGCGGCAAAACGAGGCATCTGGCAAGCCGCTTGAGGTTGGCATCGTCCGCAAGCAGCACCCGAAGACCGTCCGCGTCGCGGCCTACACGTTCGTATCGCCGGAACCGGGCGCCCCCGCTGCCAACGCCGTGCCGATTCGGGCGGTCACCACGAAACCCGGAACGCTGAACGATCCGGTCGCGACCCTGTTCGACGGCAAACTCGCGGAGGGGTACGGCCCAGTGTTCGCGAACGGCGTCGCGGGCGGGGCGTACAAGGTGGATCTCGGCGAGGCGACCGAGGTCGCCGAGGTCAAGACGTGGTCGTTCAACCAGAACAAGAACCGGGGCCCGCAGCGGTTCGTGCTGTTCGGGAGCAACGCGGCCCGGGATCCCGGCTGGGACGCGAGCAAGTACACGCCCGTAATCGAGGTGGACACCACCGGCACCCCCGTCGACAAGTTCCTGGGCACCCGCGTCCGCGCCGCGGACGGGCAGTCCGTAGGCACGTACCGCTGGCTGATGTGGGTCGTCGATCCGCTCACCGAAAAGGGCGAGAACACCGCGTTCCAGGAGTTCCAGATTATCGCCAAGCCCTGAGCCCGAGTCCGGCCGCGCCATGGGGCGGACCGCCGAACGGGGGAGAAGAAGCGGTGAACGCCGGACGCGGGCCCGAGGGCTATGGGGTCGCATTCCGGCTGAACGGCCACTCGTTCGTGGCGCCCCCCGGCCACCGCCGGGCGATCCGCACGGCCCGGCCACCGCCGGGCGTGGGGCATCGACACGCCGAAGATCGGGAGGCGTTCCCCAGATCGTTACCGTTTTTCCTGGAAACAATAATCCGGGCCAGCAAGATGGTAATGCACCCCGCGCCCGATACGCGACTTCGGCCCACGGACCTCGCCCGATGCGCACACCTTCAACCCACTCATTCCAGCGGGCCCTCTGGGCGGTGCTGGTACTCGCCACCGGTGCCGCGCCCGCACGCGCCGCGGACGAGCCGGCGGAGTTCACAGTGCCGAAGGACGTGCAGGCCGTGCTGGTCGCCCGCTGCGCCGACTGCCACGCCGAGCGCGGCAAGGGGAACGTCGACATCACCGCGCTCGACAAGCTGAAGCGGAGTGACCGACTGGAGACGCTCAACAAGATTCAGGACCAGCTCTTCTACAAGATGATGCCGCCGCCGTCGGCCGATCAGCCGACCCAAAAGGACGCGCGGGTGCTGGGCGAGTGGGTGCGGGCCGAGTTGCGGCGGCACAAGGCTTCCAAACTGGACGACCGGTTGCCGTACCCGGACGCCGGCAACTACATCGATCACGCCGCCCTCTTCGACGGGTCGAACGAAGACAAGCCCTTCACCCCCGCCCGCCGCTGGCTGGTCAGCCCGCAGATCTTCGAGGAGCGCGTGCTGGACGTGTTCCAACTGGAGGGGAAGGAGCGGGACCAGATGCGGCGCGCCGGCTTCTACGGCGTCACCAACCCGTTCCTCCTGCCCGACCACGCGGGCGTGCGGTACTACGATCTCACCCCGCTCGACAGCAGTCACCTGCTGGTGATGCTCAACAACGCCGAGTGGATCGCCGCGAAGCAACTCCAGGCCGGGCGGGTGAAGGCCGGCGACCCGAAGGCCGCGCCCGCGGACCCGAAGGACAAGTGGGCACCGAAAGCGACGCCGGCCGCGTTCGAAGCGATCGTGACCAAGAAGGCCGCGCCGAGCGACGACGAGATGCGGGCCGCGGTGCGGACCCAGTTCGACCTCGTGCTGCGGCGCGAGCCGACCGCGGCCGAACTCGCGCAGTACCTCGACCTCGGCCGCGAGGCGGTCAAAATCGCCGGGAACGCCGAAGGGCTGCGGCAGGTGCTGAAGGCCGTACTGCTGGAGTCGGAGTTCGTGTACCGGTTGGAGTTCGGCGCGGGCAAGCCGGACGCACACGGCCGCGTGCCGCTGTCGCCGCGGGAGGCCGCTTACGCCCTTGCCTACGCGCTGGGCGACCGCGGCCCGGACGCGCAACTGCTCAAGGCCGCCGAGAGCGGCAAGCTGACCACGAAAGCCGACTACGAGCGGGAGGTGCTCCGCCTGCTGGCTGACAAGGCGTACTTCGCCACGCCGGTGGACAAGTCGCTGGGCTCCTTCGCCCTGACCACCGCCCCGCACCCGCGGCTGATCCGCTTCTTCCGCGAGTTCTTCGGCTACTCGACCGCGCACAAGGTTTTCAAGGACGCGCCCCGCGCCGGGAACGTGTACGCCAACGCCGACCGCGGCAGCACGGGCACCGGGGGCATGCTCATCGATGAGGCGGATCGGCTCCTCGCCGACATCCTCGCCGCCGACAAGGCCGTGTTCGAGACGATGCTCACCACCGACCGGTACTACGTGTTCCACCCGCTGGACAACGACAAGGGCAAGAAGTTGATCGACAACTGGCGGGCCGCCTACGAGGTCCTCAAGGACACCGACTGGAAGAAGGACCCCGAGGCGGTGGCGAAGGAGCACGACGCGGTCATCCGCAAGTACCTCGACCCGAAGGGGCTCCCTGGCAAGCACAAGGTGAACCACGACAACAGCGTGCTCAGGTTCATGACCTACTTCGAGGCCACCTTCGGCAAGGGCCTCACGCCGTTCACGAACACGCCCTGGCAGTTCGGCAACCGCTTCCGCTACGCCGAGATCTACAACCTGGGCGCGATGCCCGGCCACGGCGGCAAGTACGAGCCCGGCCAGACGTTCGACTACCACCCGGTGCAGCCGTTCCCGGTGCCGAACCGCAAGGGCATCCTGACGCACCCGGCGTGGCTGGTGGCGTTCTCCGCCAACACCGCGAGCGACCCGATCCGCCGCGGGCGGTGGATCCGCGAGAAACTGCTCGCGGGCGTGGTGCCGGACTTGCCCATCACCGTGGACGCCAAGGTGCCGGACGACCCGCACAAGACGCTCCGCGAGCGAGTGAGCGCGGTCACGAAGACGGCGGCGTGCGCCAAGTGCCACGGCCGCATGAACGACCTCGGCTACCCGCTGGAGCAGTTCGACGACTTCGGCCGCTTCCGCACGGTGGAGAAGCTCGAACACCCCGACGACCTCATCACCGCCGGCAACGGCAAGTCCACGTTCGACGTGTACAAGACGAAACCGATCGACCCGACCGGGGTTCTATCCGGGACGGGCGACCCGAAACTCGACGGCCCGGTGAAAGACTCGTTCGACCTGATCGACCGGCTGGCGAAGTCGGACCGCGTGCGGCAGTCGATCATCCGCCACGCCTTCCGGTACTTCATGGGCCGCAACGAACTGCCCTCCGACTCGCAAACGTTGATCGACGCCGACCGGGCCTACCTCCAGAGCGGCGGCAGCTTCAAGGCCGTCGTCGTCTCGCTCCTGACGTCCGACTCGTTCATCTACCGCAAGCAACTGGAGAGCCGATGACAACCACCCGACGGGACTTCATGGCGACCGCGGCCCTGGGCGCGGCTTCGCTCGCGGTCGCCCCGCGGGTACTGCGCGCCGCCCCGCCCGGGGCGAAGCCGCCGATTCGGTTCGTCTTCCTGCACAAGGGGAACGGGCTGTTCCCGTCGGTCATGGTACCGCCGTCGCTGAGCAAGGACGAGGCCGCGACCGAAGAGAAGAAGGGCGCGCTGAACCTCGACCTCGCCCGGCACGAGTTGCCGGCGTGGATGAAGCCGCTGGCCGCCCACCAGTCCGACCTCACGATATTGCAAGGGTTGTCCGGCAAGATGTGTACCACCGGGCACCACACCTGGTGCTCATCGCTGGGGGTGTTCAAGGCGAACGAGCGGGTCAGCTCCATCAAGTGGGCGACGGTGGACTTCGAGCTGGCGAAGCTGTTCCCGTCGCCGATGGAGCACGTCGAGTTTGCCTGCTTCCCACTCGGCGGCGGCAACGCCCGCGGCACCCTGAACGGCATCGCCACCGGGTTCTCGGCCCGCGGCCCGCAGCAGCCGAACTACGCCTTCGGTTCGCCGAAGGTCGCCGCGCAGGAACTGTTCAAGTCGGTCTCGACCGACCAGGGCGTTCAGGCGCAGGCGCAACTCGGGCGCAGCGCGCTGGAGTTCGCGGCGCGGCGCGAGGGCCAGTTGGCCGGCGCGGCCCCGGGGGCCGAGCGCGCGAAGGTGCAGGGCTACGCGGACGCGCTCGAGGCCGTCCGCGAGCGGGACCGCAAGGTGCGGGCGATGGCCGACGCCATCCGCCCGCACGTTCCCAAGCTGGACGCCAAGTACCTCGCCGACGAGATGACGACCGCGGACCGCCAGCGCGGGCACGTCGAGGTGCTGCTGGCCGCCCTCCTCTCCGGGCTGACGAACGTGGTCGCGTTCACCGTGGACGAGTTGGGCCACGAGTACACCGGGCTGCCGGGGCTGGAGACCGAGAAGGTGAACCTGCACGACGTGGGGCACGGCAAGGGGGCCGGCAAACTGACCGCCGACGAGGTTCGGTTCGCCGTCCGACGCCAGCACATGACGCTGGTCGATACCATCGCGAGCCGGCTCAAGAAGGCGACCGAGGGCGACGGCACGGTGTTCGACAACACGATGATCTTCTACTTCCCGGACAACGGCGAGACGCACCACTCGCACGGCACCGAGTACCCGTTCGTGGTGCTGTCCGGGAGGAACGCCCGGCTCGACATCCGCGGGAAGTACATCCGGCTGCCGAACTACGGCGACCACGGGCACAAGACGCTCGGCAACTGGTACACCACGCTGCTCAACGCCCACGGGAACCCGGTCAGGCACTACGGCGACCCCGACCCCGGCCTAGCCCGGTTCGGCCTCGACCAGACCGGGGCCATCAAACAGTTCCTCGGCTGATCCTCCTTTCAGGTGCCGCCATGCCCGCCCGAATCCTTGCTGTTGCCGCGGTGCTCGCCCTCACCGCGGCGGCCCCGGCCGCGGACCGCAAGCCCAATTTCGTGTTCGTCTACTCCGACGACCACCGCTGGGACGCGATGGGCGTGGTGCAGAAGGAGCAGGGCAAGGCGGCCCGGTTCCCGTGGTTCAAGTCCCCCAACCTGGACCGGCTGGCGGCCGACGGCGTGCGGTTCCGCAACGCCTTCGTCACCCTGTCGCTGTGCGCGCCCAGTCGGGCGGCGTTCCTCACCGGGCGGTACAACCACGCGAACGGCATCACCAACAACGGCACGCCGTTTCCCGCCGACGCGGTCACCCACGCGACGCTGCTGCGCGAGGCCGGGTACAGGACCGCCTACGTCGGCAAGTGGCACATGGGCAACCAGAAGGGGGCGCGCCCGGGGTTCGACTACTCGGCCAGTTTCATCGGCCAGGGGCAGTACAACGACTGCCCGTTCGAGATCGACGGCAAGCCCACGCCCACTAAAGGCTGGGTCGATGCCGTCAGCACCGATTACGCCATCGGTTGGATGAAGCAGAACCGCGACAAGCCGTTCTCGCTGGTCCTCGGGCTGAAGAGCCCGCACGGCCCCCGCGGCGGGAACGGCCTGCCCGAGCACCTGCGCAAACTCTACGCCGGTGAAACCAGCCGCCCGACCCCGAACTGCGGGGTGCCGGCCGTGTTTCACCAGAAGGACGCGAAGACCGACCAGTTCCCGCTCGGCCTCGCCGACAACGCCGTTCACCTCGACTACCTGCGGCACATCGCGGGCGTGGACGAGCAGGTCGGCCGCCTGCTCGACGCGCTCGACGAGTTGAAGCTGACCGACGACACGGTCGTCGTGTACGCCAGCGACAACGGCTACTTCCTGGGCGAGCACAACTCCGGCGACAAGCGGGCGCTGTACGACGAGTCCCTCCGCATCCCGTTCCTGGCTCGCTACCCGCGGCTGTTCGGCAAGGGCAAGACCGTGGACGAGATGGTGCTGAACATCGATCTCGCCCCGACCCTCCTCGACCTGGCCGGGGTGCCGGTCCCGAAGGAGATGCAAGGGATGAGCTGGAAAGAACTGGCCGCGGGCCGCAAGCCGGAGAAATGGCGGGATTCGTTCTTCGCCGAGTACTATAAGGAACTCGGCAATGTTCCCACCTGCTACGCCATCCGCACCACCACCCACAAACTCGTCAAGTACCCCGGCCGCCCGGAGTGGACGGAGGTGTTCGACCTCGCCGCCGACCCCTACGAGGTCAAGAACCTCGCCGCCGACGCGGCGCTGCTGGGGAAGTTGGAGGTCGAGCTGAAAGCGGTGATCAAAGCGGTGAGCTATGTGGAACCGAAGGGCGCCAAAAACTGAACACGGCGCAACGATCCGTTGCGCCTCGGCACCCGCTAAAATGCCGGCCGAGAAAGACGGCGATCCTTACCCCCATCGGCGACGATAACCGCAAACAGCGTGAGCCGCGCCGCGGTCACTTGTAGAAGCTCGGCTTGCGCGGCACGACCTTGAGCTTCGCGTAGTCGAACCCGCTGCCCGGCGGGTTGTACTCGCCGACGACGTCCACCTTCGACCGCGGGTCGATCTTGTCTTCCAGTCCCAGACACCAGTACGCGGCGTTCACCGTCAGCCGGCGCAGACCCGCGTTCTGGTAGTCCTCCGCGCTGCCCATCGTGGTGTGGAACACCCGCGCCGTCTTGCCGGTGTTGCTCGTCCACGTCTTGACCCACGCCACCGGGAGCGCGATCAGGTCGGGGTTGGGCGCGTCGTCGGGCCTGCGGCCCTTGAGCGGTTGCCCGTTCACGAGCGCCGTGCAACCCGCCGGCAGGCCCCCGCCCTCCTTGAACGTGCGGTACACGTCGGTCAGGCCCCAGATGTCGCCGACGCCTCTCAGCACCGGGTGGTCCTTGTTCTTCTCGACGACGATGCCGCGCGTCGAGTCCGCCTGCCAGCGGCCGTGGTGGCTGCGGAACGAGCCGCCCAGCACGTCCTCGCCGAAGTCGATCTTCTTGCCGTCCTTCTTGTACTCGAAGCCCAGGAACCCGTGGTTCGCGGTGCGGATGCCGATGACCGGCTTGCCCGCGTCGAGGTACTCGTAAACGTGCTTCAGTTGGGCGTCGGGCAGCGAGATCAGCCGGCTGAAGAGGACGACCAGATCGGCCTTCGCGAGGTGCTCCAGACCGGGGATGTTGTGCGTGACGGTCTTATCCTCCCAGCGAATCTTCTTCGTGGGATCGACCTCGTCCTTGTCGTTCACGCTGAACAGCACGGTGCAGTGGAACCCGTGGTGGGTCGCGAGCACCTTGGCGAGCATCGGCAGCGCCGCTTCGCTGCGGTACTCCTGGTCGGCCGCGATGAGGACGATGTGCTTGCCCTTGCCCGGGCCGTCGCCACCGGGGTAGGTGAGCCACAGCGGGCTTTCGGGCACCGGGTGGCCGGCGGCGCGCGCCGGAGCCGCGCCCGGCGACAGGAGTCCGAGCAGCGCGAGCGCGAGCGCGGCGAATCGGTGGGCCGGCATGACTCAATCCTCAGCGGTGCGTGGTCACTTGGCCTTCGGGACTTCGTTCACGGTGTAGAAGGCGTTCCGGTGCAGCAGTTCGTCCTTGTCCCGCGAGCGCAGCGCGCCGAGGTCGAACTCGTAGACGTGGCCCCGAATCAGTTTGTCCAGAACGAGTGTTGCGGAGAGTCCGTCGGCCGCGAGTTTCACGCCCTCAACGACGGGCTTCGTCTGCTCGATCTCGGGACCGCCGTACCCGCCGTGGTACGGGTGCGTGAACGTCCCGAGGCGGTAGGATTTGGGGTCGCTGCCCGTCGCGACGTCCACCGGCTTCGTGAACGCGACCTTGAACCCGGTCGGCTCGACGGTGACCGTCTTGATCTCGAACGGCATCTTGCCGCTCCAGTCGATGCGCTCCAGCGCGAACGGCTTGATCCCGCGAACCGGCCAGCCGCGGTTGGTGCCGCCGCACAGCAGGTTCCCCTCTTTGGTGAACGCGACGTTCAGGATGCCGGTCGACAGCCCCTCGCGGAACGGGTAGCACGCGCCCTGCCACACGCCGTTCACCTTCTCGGTGGTGGCGCGCATGACGAGCGACTGCGTGTAGTCGCCGAGGAACATCTGGCCCTCGAACGGCCCGAACTTGCCCTTCGTGCCGTCCACCACGAACCCGGTGATCGAGCGACCCATGCGGATGTACGGGAAGATGACCGCGTAGGGCGTGAGCGGCTTCACCCGCTCTTTCTCGGTCACGATGCGCGACCCCGACTTCGGCAGCGCCGGCACCGGCCCCATCTCGGGTGCGTACTTGTACCAGTTGAAGCTCGCCGGGTGGCCCATGAAGCTCCCCGGGGTGATGGCCTTCAGGCTGCACGAGCAGTTCCACGGCCCCTGGCTCTCGATGTAGAACAGCGCGCCGTGCTCGTTGTACCCGATCCCGCCCGGGCTGCGCAACCCGCTCGCGAGCGCCTTCGTCTTGCCGTCCGACGTAACCTGAAGCGCGAACCCGCGGAACAGGGCGTACGAGTCGTAGGAGTTCGAGAGGCCGAGCGCGACGTGCAGGTTCCCGTCCTTGTCGAACTTCGAGCCGAACGCGTACTCGTGGTAGTTCGCGTACCCCCACGCGTCCGAGATCGTCTCGAAGCGGTTGGCCTTGCCGTCCTTCTTCGTGTCCGTGACGCGCGTGAGTTCGCAGCTCTGGGTCACGTAGAGGGCGCCGTCGCGGTGGTCGAGGCCGAAGATCTCGTCGAGCCCGGTCGCGTACAGGTGGTACTTGGGGTCCGGCTTCTTCTCGTCGATGCCGCTGAGGATGTAGATCTCGCCGTGGCGCGTGCCGACCGCCATCCGCCCGTCGGGGAGCAGGCAGTACGCGCCCGACTCGATCACCATACCCTTCGGGATGGGGACATTGACGACCGGGTAGAACTCGCGCTCGCGCTCCTCGGTGCCCCACCGCCCGCCGACGTCCTCGGCGCGTGCGGGCGCGGTGGTGGACGCGAAGGCGACGAGCAGGGCGAACGTATTACGGAAGCAGTTCATAGGTCAGCGTCTGTGTGGATTTGCCTTTGGGAAGCTCGAGCTTCAGCAGCAGTTCGGACGCCTTAGCGTCCGCAGAGTTCGGGCGGAGTGTTGTCGGCACCTCGTGAACACTCAGCCGCAGTTCGGGTGTCTTGAACTGTACCTTTGACTCGCCCTCGACCTTCCCGGTGAGCGCGCGGAGCCAGAGCGTCTGTGGTTTCGGGGCGTCGAACGTGAGCGTGCGCACGAGCCGCAGCTTCTTGTCCGTGGTCTGAGCCACGCTGCGGTCCTCGATCGCGACATCGCCGCTCAGGTACATGAACGTCGGGACGGACGCGTCGTCCGTGAAATACCCTTTGAACTGGTACCCGCGGTTCTTGGGGTACAGCGGGTCGGGGTTGGCGGGCGCCTCCCTCGTCATCACCGGGCGCAGCGGCCACGCGGCCTTCTCGTCGGCGAGCGCGAAGAACGACACGTCCTGCGCCAGTTGGACGTGTCGCGCGGCCGGGCTGAAGTTCCCCGACCCCTGCCCGCCGCGGTTGACCCGAATGAAGTCGCCCGTCCAGAGGGCCGATAGCGTACCGGTTTCGGCGTTGAAGGCATAGCTCAGCCGCTCCGGGAACCCGACCGCGATCCCGCGGTACCCTGCGACGACGCTCCGCCCGCGGTAGGTGCGGGCTGCGTCGGTGACGGCCAGTAGCGTGTCGCCCCCGCGGATGCCCGGCGGGTCTTGCGCCGAGGTGCCGAGCGACAGGTAGTACCAGATGGCCTCGATCTGCTTGTCGGTGTCGCCGCCGAGGATCTTCTTCTGAGCGGCGACACCGTCAGGCCAGGAGGTCGGCATCACGGTGCGCGGGCGGAACCGGTTCGGGGCGCGCAGGAAGTGGTAGAACCAACTCGGCTGAATTCGCTCGGTGCTAGTGAGCAGTTCGATCCCGGCCTTCCCGGGCGTCTTCCCGTTGAAGCTGTGGCAAGCGATGCAGTTCAGCCCCTGGTCGCCCACCAGTTCACGCCCGGCGGCCCGCATCTCCTTCTCGCGGTCGCGCTCTTGCTGGGTGCGTCCCTCGGGCTTGGGAAGCGCGAATGTGACCGGCTTGACGCCGCTTCCGTCGAGTGACGCGAACAGGTCCGGGAGGTGCCGCAGGTTCGGCTCCCCGTACTGCGGCATCCGGGTGCTCATGTACGGGCGCACGCCGTCCCCGTCGAACAGCACTTTTTGGAGCGCGACCCTTTGCAACTTCGCGCCGACAAGCGTGAGTGGTGGGGGAATGCGCCCCTCGTCGCCGAGTTCCTTCTCGCTCGATTTGAAGAACTCGTTGGTGCCTTCCGATACGCCGCCGAAGTCGTCGCGCGTGTGGCACCCGACACAGTTGAACGCGACCAGCGTGCCCGCGAGTTTCTCCTTGTCGGTGGGCGGTTCGGGCTTCTTTGCGAGTGCGGCGCGAATCGCTTTCGTCTGCGCCGCACTCAGCGCGAACCGCGGCGCCTTGCCAAGGGCGTCCGACAGGCAGCCTTTCGTCGTGTCCGCGCCCGCGAGCGCACCGACGGGTTTCGCGGCGACTGCGTCGCCGAACTTGTGGCACGCAGCGCAGTTCAGCCGCTGGAAGTGTTCCTTCCCGAGCACAACAAGCTTCTCCTGCGGCCGCAGGGGTTCCCCCCTTGCGTTGCCCTTGTCGAGCAAGTACCCGGCGATGGCTTTGGCCTCCACAGGGGTGAGCTTCATGTCCGGCATCCGGCCCGCCGGCCGGACGCGCGCCGGATGGAATAGGAAGTCGCCGAGTGACGCGGCGCTGTACTTCGCGGAGAGGTGTCCCAACCCGACTGCGCCGTCGCGCGCGACCTCCTTCCCGGTCTCGTCGCGGGGTGCGTGGCAGGTGACGCACCCGACGGAATGGAACAACTCGCGGCCCGCACCCGCTTCCTGCGCACCAACCGGTTCGCGCTCGAACTTGCCCTTCGACTGCGCGACCAAGAAGTGTGTGAGCGCGTCGGCGGTGGCGTCGCGCTGGTCCGCCGGTTCCGCGCCGAGCAGGTCCGGCATGGTCGTCCCGGCGTGTGCGGAAGCCGGGGCGGCGATGAACTTCCGCAGGTACTCGGGCGACAACCGCGCGCCGACTTCGGTGAGATCGGGTGCGGCGCGCTCGAGCGGCGCGATCGTACTCGTGTGGCACGCGGTGCAGCGCAACTCGCCGATCAGCAATTGCCCGACTTGCGGTTCGGTCAGCGGGTGCTTGTTCGCGAGCCCCGGGACGACCGGTTCAGCGGAGACCACCGGCGCCAGCAGCGCGACGCCGAGCAGGGCGAAACCGAACGATTTCACGCGAAGTCCTCTTGCCTCAGCGCCGCGGCCACCCGCCGGATTCGTCATTGGGACTTCCCGCCCACGGTCGCGCGCGACACGAACCCGGTGAAGGCGTACAGGTCAGTCTAAGATGTCGGCAACGCACGGCAATTGAAAGCATATTTCGGATCGAAGTACGGGCACATCATCGGTTGCCGGGGCGCCGACCTGTCGAGAGAGAGACCACTGTTTTCGGTTCAGGGCATCAACCAGTTCGACGGTTTGACGCACAACATCGACCCGTTGGTCGATCGTGACCGAAGCAGCCGAGGTCGCCGCACCCGAGGTCGGTGGCGAGGAGGATGACGACCTCGAGCCGGACCGCCGCGCACGCGGGGAGCGAGCACCCGAACGCCAGCGCAAGTACAACGAAACAGCCACGCGTGGCACGACCCCGTGGGGGCGTCACGTGTTGGGCGAGACAGAGGCATCCGTCCACTTCCGCCACGTCCGTCAGCGGCGCTCTGTCACCGTGGACCGGGCGGAAGGTGGTCGAGCAGGTATCGCGTCATCAGCATGCGGAGGTGGACCGCGGTCCCCTGGCCCTCGCGCAAACCGTGGTCGCGGTTCGGATACGCCATGTAGTCGAACCGCTTGCCCAGCTCGATCAGTCGGTCCACGAGACTTTCGGTGATCTGGAGGTGGGTGTTGGTTTCGCCCGTGCCGTGCACGATCAGGAGGTCGCCCTTCAGACCTTCGGCGAAGTTGATGGCCGCGGCCTTGCGGTATCCGTCCGGGTTCACGTCGGGGGTCCGCATGAAGATCTCCTGGAACCACGCGTTGTACAGCTCCGGCCGCGGCTTGGGCGCCACCGCAATGCCCACATGATACACGTCCGGCTTGCGGAACATCGCGTTCAGGGTGTTCGAGCCGCCGCCGCTCCAGCCCCAGATGCCCACCCGCGACAGGTCTACGTACGACCGGGTGCGGCCCAGTTCCTTCACCCCGGCGGCTTGCTCCTCGGTCGACAGCGGGCCGAGGCTGCCGTACACGGCTCGGCGCCAGGCGGCCCCCTTCGGCGCCGGTGTGCCGCGACCGTCCATGGAGACGACGAGGTAGCCGAGGTCTGCGATCATGCGGTGGAACATCGTGTGGTTCTGGCCGCCGGCCCAGTCGTCGAGGACCGTCTGGCCGTGCGGCTCGCCGTAAACGAAGACGAAGAGCGGGTACTTCTTCTTCTCGTCGAAGTCCCGCGGCTTGATCATCCAGGCGTCCATCACCACGCCGTTGCCGATGTCCAGTTTCAAGAACTCGGTCGGCCGGGTGATGAGCGGGGCCGACCGCTTTCGAACCATTTCGTTCGCTTCCAGAACCCGTTCCGAGTGATGGTCGGAGAGTCGGACCAGGTCGACGACCGGCGGCTTGTCGAAGGTGGAATAGGTGTGGAACGCCCACTTCCGGTCCGGCGAGAAGTCGTAGCCGTGTGTTCCGGGCTGGTCCGCCGGTGTCACTCGCTCGGGATCGCCCTTGCCGTCGAGCCGGACACGGTACAGGTAGCGCTGGGTCGCGTTCTTCGGCGACGCAAGGTAGTAAAACCAGCCGCCGTGCTCGTCGACCGGCCCACGAGCAATGATGTCGGACTTGTCCTTCGCCAGAAGCGTTCGCTGCTTGCCGTCTCGCGAAATCAGGTACGCCTGTCGCCAGCCGTCGCGCTCGCTGAGCAGGACGAACTCCTTGCCGCCGCGGACCCACTCCAGCCCCGCGTTGGCGGAATAGCTCGCGTCCACCCACGCGGGGTCCGTCTCCTCGTAGGCGGTGGCGACTTCCCCGGTCTCGACGTTGGCGAGCAGGAACTTGCGGCTGTCGCGAGAGCGGCTGAGTAGCTCGATCAGGAGTTCCTTCGAGTTCCCGGCCCAGCCGACGTCGTTGATGTAACACGTGCCCGGCTCGGCGGGCAGTTTCACCCACCGCGTGGCCCCGCCCTCGCGATCCACGACGCCCACGCGAAGCGTCGGGATCGGGGTGCCGACGCGGGCGAACGGGACGTGTGCCACTTCGGGATACGTCGGGTCCGTCGGCCGGAGAACCGGTCGGGTGCGAACCTTGGTGGAGTCCGACTGGACGTACGCGACCCGGCGGCCGTCGGGGCTCCAGGTCGGGGCGTAGTTGTCCAGTTGACCCCGGTCGTCGTCTGAGGTCAGCGGCGTGACGCGCCCCGTCGCGACATCGACCACGGCGAGATTCCGGCCCCGCCGGACGACGACGCGATCGACCCGAGGAGAAAACGAGTCCGCGGACAGGCCGGCCGGTACCTCGGCGGGCAACTTCTGGAGCTCGCCCGATTTCGAGTCGAAGAGCCAGATGCCGGTGCGCGTTTCCAGGCAGAACGTGTGTTCGGCAGGCGTCTGGAAGCACCGCTGAACGAACAACCTCTGCTTCGTGCCGGGCGCGACCAGTTGATCCGCGCCGATGAGCACGGATCGCTTTCCGCTCTTCGCGTCGTACTTGATGACTTCCGGTTCGGCGCCCGGTTTGGATGGCTCCAGCACCAGGTAGCCGGAACTGTCCGCGAGCCACTTGCCCGGAAAGGTGGCCGGTGCGAAGTCCCGGTTCTCGTAGATGGCTTTCAGCCGCGACTTGGCATCGGCCAAAACCTTGTCACGGCCCGCTCGGTCGTCGGCAGCGGAAGCCGCGCCTGCGATCGCAGCCCAGAAAACCACGCACGTGAAGAGCCGCCTCATAGTTCGTACCCCCGGGAGTTACTTCTTGCCCTTCTTGGGCGGTGTCCACTCCGCCGGCAATGGCTTCTCGACTGTCAGCGGGGCCGCGTCGCCGGCGCGATTGAGTTCGGCTCCCAGCAGCGTGAGCAGTTCCTTGACCTTCGCGGCGTGTTCCGGCTTGCCCGCGAGGTCGGTCGCCTCGTCCGGGTCGGCCTTCAGGTCGAAGAGTTGGGTCCGATCGACCTGCGGGTAGCGGATCAGCTTCCAGCGGTCGTCGCGGACCGCCCGCTGGACGTTCCGGTACGCGAACACCAGGTTCGTGCGCGCGGCTTGAGCGGGGTCTTTGATCGTCGTGGTGAACTCCCTCCCCTCGCTCGCGGCCGGTGCCGCGACGCCGCACAACTTGCCGAGGGTCGGCAGCACGTCGAAGAGGTAACACATCGCGCTGGTCCGCTTCCCCCGGGGCACGCCCGGGCCGGCGATCACGAGCGGCACCCGGATCGAGTGCTCGTACAGGTTCTGCTTGCCGATCAGCCCGTGGCTGCCGCGGGCGACGCCGGAGTCCGCGGCGAACACGACCAGCGTGTTGTTCGCGTGAGAAGACTTCTCGAGCGCGTCGAGGACGCGGCCGATCTCGGCGTCGAGGTACGAAACGTACCGGTAATAGTCCGCGAGCATCGCGCGGACCTTCTTGGGGTCTCGCGGCCACCCGAGGAGGGCTTCGTCGCGGATCGCCATCTCGCCGTTGTTGAACGGGTGCTGCGGCAGGAGGTTCGCCGGCAGCGGGAGCTTATCCGGGTCGTAAGTGATCGGGAAGTCGTCGGGCACGACGTGCGGGTCGTGCGGGGCGTCGAACGGGACGTAGCAGAAGAACGGCTTGTCGTGCTTCTTGTTCAGGAACCGGACCGCCTCGTCGGCGAACACGGCGCAGGCGTGCTTGGGGGCCAACTTCGGGGTGCCGAGCTTGCCGTCGGCGACGTCGGCGAGGTTGGCCTTGAGCGGGTCGGTCATGCCGCCCGCAAAGATGCCGTGGGCCTCCTGGAACGAGCGGACCAGCGACTTCTCCCCGTTGTGCCACTTGCCCGTCACGAAGGTAGAGTAGCCGGCCTTCCCGAACGCCTCGGGCCACGTCTCGTCGCGCAGCAGCTTCTCGTCGACGCGGAACAGGCTCTGCCCCGAGAGCAGCATCGCGCGCGACGGCACGCACGTCGCGCCCTGCATCCCGCCCTGCATGTACGCGCGGTCGAACGCCAGCCCGCGCTTGACGAGGCGGTCGAGGTTGGGCGTCTGGATGTGCGCGTTGCCGAGCGCCGCGATCGTGTCGGCGCGCTGGTCGTCGGCGAACAGGAACAGGACGTTCGGCCCGTTCGGCTCCGCGGCGCGCGTCGGCGACGGAGCGAACAGCGGGGCGAGAAGCACGGCCCCGAGTGCGAGAGAGCGGACCATGTGTGAGACCGTAGGGTTAGGTTCTGTTGACGTTGGTTGACCATCTGGGGTAAGGAGTTGGGCGCGATTTCCTCCCCGTTTCGGTGTCGGTCATGCGGTACATGCTCACGGACGAGCGGTGGGCGGCGATGGAGCCGCTGGTG
>JAESFG010000316.1_pt1 | contig 84272 bp, 88 predicted proteins | sample 9269371 | NCBI WGS metagenome assembly JAESFG01 (sample SAMN14506227, study PRJNA617093) | algae metagenome | isolation source: Aetokthonos hydrillicola CCALA 1050 (B3-Florida) and co-occurring... | place: USA: South Carolina | collected 2013-01-01
GCCGCGGCGGCGATCCATCTTGAGGATCTGGAAGGGCTGGGGAAGGTCCATCAGCGGCGTCACGTCGCGGACCGGGCGGATGTCGACCTGGCTGCCGGGGAGGAAGGCGACGGCGCCGTCGAGATCAACGGTGAAGCCGCCCTTGACGCGGCCGAAGATCACGCCCTCGACACGGGCACCACCGGAGAAATCATGCTCGAGCTTGTCCCACGCGGCCTCGCGGCGGGCGCGGTCGCGCGAGAGCATCGCCTCGCCATGGCTGTTCTCGACCCGGTCGACGAACACCTCGACCTCGTCGCCGACCTTGATCTCGGCCTTCTGGCCGGGCGCGGCGAACTCGCGCAGCGCGACGCGGCCCTCGCTCTTGAGGCCGACGTCGATCACCGCCATGTCGTTTTCGATCGCGGTCACGGTGCCCTTGACCACGCGGCCCTCGAAGCCGCCGTCCGCACCACCAAGCGAGTCGTTGAGAAGCGCGGCAAAATCATCGCGCGTGGGAAATGCCGTCGAGGCCATCAAATCAGTCCTTCAGTCGGTCGTTGCTGGCCAGCCGGTTGTCTCCGGCGGTCTTTGGCCAATCCGCCGGCAGCGCCCCGTGCGCGGCCGACATCCGGGGAGTACGAGCGGCGCGACGACACCCTCCCGCAAAACGAAAAGGGCGCGCGGCCATGCCGGCGCCTTCCGCCGTCAACCCGTGGGATGACGTGCAAGCTGGGCGTCCACGAGCGCGATCGCATCCCGGACGGCCTCGTCTATAGTCATTCGGCTCGTGTCGAGCAAGGCCGCATCGTCGGCGCGTTTGAGCGGGGCGGCGGCGCGGCCCGCATCGCGCGCGTCGCGCGCGAGGATGTCGTGGAGCACCGCGTCATAGCCGATGATGAGCCCGCGCGCGACGAGCTCGTCATGCCGCCGCCGGGCGCGGACTTCGGGCGCGGCGGTGACGAACAGCTTGGCGTCGGCCTGCGGGGCGATGACGGTGCCGATGTCGCGTCCGTCGAGCACCGCGCCGCCGGGCTGCGCGGCAAACGCCCGTTGCCGGTCGAGCAGCGCCGCGCGCACCGCCGGATGCGCCGACACCGCCGAGGCAGCCTGCGACGCCGCCTCGCTGCGCAACTCGGGATCGTGGAGCATCGCGTCGGAAAAGCCGCAGGCCGCGAGGCCGTCCTCAATACAGTCGAGCGCCCCGCCATGCCGCAGCACCGCAATGCCCACCGCGCGGTAGAGCAGGCCGGTGTCGAGATGCGGCAGCCGGTAATGCGCCGCCAGCGCCCCGGCGATCGTCCCCTTGCCCGACGCGGCGGGACCATCGACGGCGAGGATCATGAGGGCGCTTTGCTCCTCGCCGCCTGCCTGGCCTTGAGTTCCTCGGGCGAGGGAATGATGCGGCGAAGATCGGCGATGACGGCATCGGCGTCGAGATATTGCTCGTCGGCAATGCCGGGCGCGTTGCGATTGGTGAAATAGACGAACGCGATACGCGGTTCATCTGGAATCAGCCGGAAGACAAGCCCACTCACGCCGCGCGCCTTAGCTTGCAACGCCGCGTGGAGAAGCAGCGCATCAGGCGGAGATGTATCGCCCGCATCGAAAATACTTAACAAATAGACATCCGACTTATCGCGCTTTTCCTTCGCAATGATCCGCGAGCCTTTCGTTTTCCATACCTGACCGGAAAGGCGTTCATAGGCCTGCACGTTGGAATAGGGCAAAATATAGGTGAACAGCGTTTTGTTGTTTTTGTCGAGTTCAAGCAGACGCGCGGTCACCTCTTTCCGGCGTTGCTCGACCAGAGCGTCGGCGTCTTTTTCCAAAGAACCGAATAGTTCGGATGATGAAGCGCCGGGCCGCAGCAAGCGGTTAACGGCGAGGACTTGGCCGAATGTCGGCGCCGTCCAGCGTGACCGGGCGGCGAACTGCCGACGCGCTTCGACAAGTTTACCCTCTTTTGTCATCCTGAGGATGGCGTAAAGGTCCATGCGCTCGACAAGCAAGGCTTCGTTCTTCACCTCCTTGCCATTGGCTCGCAACGAGGAGAGCATCGTGTCGGATCGCTGGCCGAACTGTTCCGCGTTCGGCCAATCATTGGCGAGCGCATAGCTGATGGCGAGGTTGGTGCTGAGGAGGAGCGACACGCCGTCGCTATTGTCGTCATGATAGGCTGTGGCCTGGAACTGATCGAGCGCGCGCAGCGCGGCGGCGCTCTCGGCGAAACGTCCCGCCTCGTCGAGCCTGCTGGCGAGGTCGAAGACGCTTCCCGGCGAAATGCGCGAAAGGTTGCGAAGCGCCGCTTCTTCAGCCGGCAGCACCGGCGGTCCCCCGAAAGCGTAGAGGGGACGCACGGTCAACAGCGGGTAGTAGCTGTGCGGTGAAAGCGCGCCCGACCGCGCATTGATGGCGCGGGCCTCATCGATCTTGCCGGCGCGTATCAGCGCCTGCGATTCGATCAGGTCAAAGGACAGCCCCAGCGAGCGGTCGAAATAGATGTTGCCGACGAGATTCGCGGCCTTGGCCTCATTCCGCGCCAGGCCGACATCGGCGATCGCCGCCTGATAGTCTTTCGCCTCGATCCGGTGCAGCGCGCGCGCGAGGATCAGGGGGAGCCGCCGGACGACGTTATGTTCGGCCTTCTCGCCGTTCAGGATACCGTCGCACGCCGCCACGCCCGCGGCTCCGAACTTGCGCTTCGAGGCGTCCGGCTGTTCGGGGGCGGGCGCAAAGATCCCGAGCAGGGTCACCGCGCCGATCAAGCGGGCGACGCTCTCCCCGGCGGCCATGTTGTTGGGGTTGCCGTCGCACTGGACGTAGAGGGAGCCCTCCTTCACGGGCGCCGGCGAGGCGGGGGCGGGGGGAGCAAGCGGGGCAGGCGGCGGTGGCGCGGAACTGGTTTGTGCCTGCGCGGCCGCCGTCGATAACGTGCTGGCGATCGCCAGCATAGCGGCCAATTTCGTCCCGATCATTGCATTCCCCCGGCTGCTGTGACCATCCGACGTTAGCGCTCACCTTCGGGCTGCTCAACCCGCGCGCCCAGCGTCGTCAACATTCCCTCGAACCCCGGAAAGCTCGTCGCGACCGGGCTCATGTCGTCGATCGCCACCCCGGCATCGCTGTGGAGGCCCGCCACGGCGAAGCTCATCGCGATGCGGTGGTCGAGCCTGGTCGCGATCCGGCCGCCGCCGGCCAGAGCCTCGCCGCCGGTGCCCTCGATGACGAGTCCGTCCTCGATCTCCTCGACGCGGGCGCCGATCGCGCGCAGCCCGTCGGCCATGGTGGCGATGCGGTCGCTTTCCTTGACCCGCAGTTCCTCGAGCCCGCGGAAGATGCTGCGGCCCCGTGCGAAGGCGGCGGCGACGAAGGCGATGGGAAACTCGTCGATCATGCTCGCCGCGTCGGCCGGGTCGGGCTCGATGCCGGCGAGCGACGAGGCGCGCACGCGCAGGTCGGCGACCGGTTCGCCGCCCACCTCGCGCGGGTCGAGAAGCGCGATGTCGCCGCCCATGGCTTGCAACAAGCGGACGAGGCCGGCGCGGGTGGGGTTGAGGCCGACATTCCCGATCACGATGTCCGAGCCGGGCACGATCAGCGCCGCGACCATCGGGAAGGCGGCGGAGGAGGGGTCGCCGGGGACGGTGATCGCCTGCGGACGCAGCTCCGCCTCGCCGGTGAGGCTGATGATCCGGGCGCCCGCGCCATCGGTCTCGACGCTGAGCGAGGCGCCGAAGCCCGCGAGCATCCGCTCGCTATGGTCGCGGGTGGGCACCGGCTCGATGACGCGGGTGATGCCCGGCGTGTTGAGGCCCGCGAGCAGGATCGCCGACTTGACCTGCGCGCTCGCCACCGGAAGCCGGTACTCGATCGGAACCGCCGGGCAGAGGCCGCGCAGCGTGAGCGGCAGCGTGCCGCCGGGCGCGCCGGTGAACGCGGCGCCCATGCGCGACAAGGGCTCGATGACGCGCGCCATCGGCCGGCGGCTGAGCGAGGCGTCGCCGGTGAAGGTGGCCGTGATGCCGTGGCTCGCCACCAGCCCCATCAGGAGCCGGGTCGACGTGCCGCTATTGCCCATGTCGAGCGCCTGGCGCGGCTGGAGGAGAGCGCCGACGCCGACGCCGTGGACGCGCCAGCGCCCCTCGCCCTCGCGCACGATCTCCGCCCCCATGGCGCGCATCGCGGCGGCGGTGGCGAGCACGTCCTCGCCCTCCAGCAGCCCCTCCACCCGCGTCTCGCCCACCGCGAGCGCGCCGAGCATCAGCGCGCGGTGCGAGATGCTCTTGTCGCCCGGCACGCGGACGGTGCCGGCGAGCGGCGGCGCGGCGGAAAAGCGGGCGGGGCGGGGCGATGAGGACAAGGACGGCGGTTCCCGGACGAGAGGGACAGGAAAAATGCCGTGGGCTTTTGACAGCGCCGTTCCGCTATGGCAAGGCGCCCCGCACTTCGCGGACCGGCCCTGCCGCGCCGCGCGCCCTTCCGATGATCCGGTATCAGAAAGACGAAAGCCCGCACATGGTGAAGCCTGAATGGGGAACGAAGCGGACCTGCCCCAAATGCGCCACGCGCTTCTATGACCTCGGCAGCGACCATCCGGTGACCTGCATCAACTGCGGCAACATGTGGGAGCCCGAGCCGGTTCTCAAGTCCAAGCAGCCGCTCCCCTATGAGGAAGCGCCGCAGAAGGTCGTGGTCGCCGACGATGTCGACAAGGTCGCCGACGACGATCTCGACATCGACATCGACGTCGACGATGACGAGGTGTCGCCCGACAACGACGTGGACCTGGGCGGCGACGACGACCTGGGCGTCGACGCGTCCGACGGCGAGGGCGACGACGAGAGCTGACAAGTTTTAACCAAGTCGCGCTATAGGGGCTTGCCAGAGCGGCGTGGGCTGACCTAAAGGCAGCGCCTCTTTTCAAGACACCGCGCCGGGCGACCAGGCGGCGCGCATGGGGCCGTAGCTCAGCTGGGAGAGCGCTACAATGGCATTGTAGAGGTCAGGGGTTCGATCCCCCTCGGCTCCACCAGTTTACCCGCATGGCGCGGCCGCGCGCGCAGCTTTGAGGGCAATGCCCGTCACGCGCGCGCTTGCCTGCCGCGTCAACGGAAGCGGCCGGTCTCCATCCAGACGAGCAGCGGGCGCACGGGCAGGATCCAGACGAGCCCGGTGGCGACGTAGATCGCCGCCTGCACCGCGCCGTGCAGCCCGCCGATCACGCCCGAGAGGCTCGCGACCAGCGTCGCCCAGGCCGCGATGATCGCGAGGATCAGCAACATGCCCACGGGTTTGCGCCAGCTCGGCCGGTCGTTCATCGCTTCGTCTCCCGCTCGATCAGTTCGCATTCGGTGAGGATGATGTCGAGCGGCATGTCCCACGCCTCGACGGGCACCGCGTCCACCTCCTGCGCCGACCAGGCAAGGCCGACGCGCAGCGCCTGAGGCTGTGCGGCGAAGGCGCGGTCGTAATAGCCGCCGCCCTGGCCGAGGCGTTGGCAGCGACGGTCAAAGCCGAGCAGTGGCGCGATGATGATGTCGGGCACGACGACCGGCCGGTCGCGCTGCGGCTCGGGCACGCGCAGCAGGCCGGGGACGAGCACGTCGTTGGGATGCCAGGCGGCGAAGTCCATGTCGCCGTCCGTCGAGCGCAGGCGCGGCAGGCAGAGCGGATGGCCGCGCGCGTCCAGGGCATCGGCGAGCGCGTCGGTCGGTGCCTCGGCGCCCACGGGGCGGTAGAGCGCCACCGTCGCCCCCCCCGGCAGCCGCGCCGCCAACGGACTGGGGAGCGCGCGGAAGGCGAGGCGCCGTACCGACGGCGGCAGCCCCTCGACAAAGACGCGCCGCCGCCGCCGCAGCTCGGCGCGCAGGGCGGACTTGTCGTGAGTGAGGAGGGTCATTGCCGGCAGCGGCCCAGGAAGGAAGCGGGTGACGGGACCGCCATGGCCGTTTGCCGGAAAATCCTCTGACGCCTCAACGTCAGGTGGGGACCGTGTAACGCGGACCAGGGTCCGGCCAGGGACAGCCCCCTTGGATGTGATATCGCCTCAGGGATGTTCGCTAAAGCTCGTACCGGGCAGTACCCGTCATCCATCAATCTAGGTATCGGCCGGCGCGGCGGCAAGCCCTTCCAGCCGCTCGGCCAGCGCCTCGAGCGCGCGGAGCACCCGCGGATCGGGATCGGGATCGGGATCGGGATCGGCGGGCGGCGGGGGGACGGCGGCGGCATGGCGCGCCTCGTGCAGGTCGTCGGCGAGGAGCAGCGCGGCGAAGAGCAGCAGCCGCACCTCGTTGATGCCCGGCGTCCCCTGCCTGATCTTGTCCATCCGCTCGTTGATGAGCCGGCCGAGCGCGTGGATGTGCGCTTCCTCGCCGTCGCGGCAGTGGACGCCATAATGGCGGCCGCCCAGATGGAGCTGCACCTCAGCCATGGCCCTGCCCCTGCCCCTGCTCCAGATCGGCGATCAGCGTGTCGAGCGTGCGCAGCGCCGCCCGCACGCTCTGCTGCGTGGCGTCGGGCGCCGGCACGAACGGGCCGGGGGCGGGAGCGGGCGGCGCGTTCAGCCGCGCCTCGATCCGGCCGACCGCCCGCTCGATCCGGCCCATGAGCAGCATCATCTCGTCGCTTGCCATCGCGGCGGCATAGCATGGCCTTGAGGCGGCACAAAGACCCCCGCGGTTGACGCCGCCGGGCCGAGACGACAAAGGGGCGCGCAGGAACGAGTCGCGTGCCGCCCCACGCGCGCGACGAGCGAGGAACCCGCCGCATGATGCCCACCGACGCCCGTCTCGCCAATGCCGTCCGGGTGCTGGCGATGGACGCGGTGCAGGCGGCGAACAGCGGCCATCCGGGGATGCCGATGGGCATGGCGGATGTCGCGCTGGTGCTGTTCCGCGACATATTGCGCTACGATCCCGCCGCGCCCGACTGGGCCGATCGCGACCGCTTCGTGCTCTCGGCCGGCCATGGCTCGATGCTGATCTACGCGCTGCTGCACCTCACCGGCTATGCGCGCCCGACGATCGGGGACATCCGCGCCTTCCGCCAGTTGGGGAGCCCCTGCGCCGGGCACCCGGAGAATTTCGAGCTGCCCGGCGTCGAATGCACTACTGGCCCGCTCGGCCAGGGTTTCGCGATGGCGGTCGGCATGGCGCTCGCCGAGCGGCACCTCAACGCGACCTTTGGCGACGCTCTGGTCGACCATCGCACCTGGGTGATCGCGGGCGATGGCTGCCTGATGGAAGGCATCAACCATGAGGCTGTCGGGCTCGCCGGCCATCTCGGGCTCGGCCGGCTCAACGTGCTGTGGGACGACAACCGCATCACCATCGACGGCGCGACCAGCCTCTCCACCAGCGAGGACATCGCCGCGCGTTATGCCGCGAGCGGCTGGCATGTCGCCGCGTGCGACGGCCATGACGGCGCCGACATCCGCCGGGCGATGGACGAGGCGCTGGCCGATCCGCGCCCCTCGCTCATCGCCTGCCGCACCGTGATCGGCAAGGGCGCCCCCAACAAGGCGGGCAGCCATTCGGTCCACGGATCGCCGCTGGGCGCCGACGAAGTCGCGGCGGCCCGCGCCGCGCTCGGCTGGGATCTGCCGCCCTTCGAATTGCCCGAGGATGTGCGCACCGCCTGGGCGAGCTTCGGCGCGCGCGGCGCCGCTGCCCGCGCCGACTGGCAGGCGCGGCTCGACGCCAGCGGCGAGCGGGCCGAGTTCATGCGCCGCATGGCCGGCGATCTGCCGGCCGGCGACGAGGGAATGCGCGCCTATCTCGCGAGCCTGATCGCCAGCCCGCAGAAAGTCGCCACCCGCAAGGCGAGCGAGCTGGCGCTCGAAGCCATCACGCCGCTGCTGCCCGAGATGATCGGCGGATCGGCCGATCTCACCGGCTCCAACAACACCAGGACCAAGGCGACCGGGCCGCTCACCCGCGCGGATTATGGCGGCCGCTACGTCTATTACGGCATCCGTGAGTTCGGCATGGCGGCGGCGATGAACGGCATGGCGCTGCATGGCGGGATCATCCCCTATGGCGGCACCTTCCTCGTCTTCAGCGACTATTGCCGCAACGCCATCCGGCTGTCGGCGCTCCAGCATGTCCGCGTGATCTACGTCATGACGCATGACAGCATCGGCCTGGGCGAGGACGGGCCGACGCACCAGCCGGTCGAGCATGTCATGTCGCTGCGCATGATTCCCAACCTCCAGGTCTTCCGCCCCTGCGACACGGTCGAGACCGCCGAATGCTGGGCGCTGGCGCTCAAGAGCCCCTCGACCCCCTCGGTGCTCGCGCTCTCGCGCCAGAACCTGCCGCAACTGCGCACTGACGCCGACGAGAACCGTTCGGCGCGCGGTGCCTACCGCCTGCGTGCCGCCGCCGCGCCACGCCGTGTCGTGCTGCTCGCCACCGGCTCCGAGGTGGAGATAGCGGTGGCGACCGCCGATCGGCTGGAAGCCGGGGGGATCGGCGCCGACGTCGTCTCGATGCCGAGCTGGGAGTTGTTCGAGGCGCAGGAGGCGAGCTATCGCGCCGACCTGCTCCCCGTTGACGCGCTCATCGCCTCGATCGAGGCGGGGGTGACGCTGGGGTGGGAGCGCTACACGGGCCGCGATGGCCTGCGCTTTGGCATCGACAGTTTCGGCGCTTCGGCCCCCGCCGAGGCATTGTACCGCCATTTCGGCCTCACCGCCGACCAGATCGCGCCGCGCATCGCCGCCGCGCTTGCCCGCTGACCCGCACAAGGAGGAACTGATCCCATGACCGTCAAGGTTGCCATCAACGGATTTGGCCGCATCGGCCGCCTGGTCGCGCGCGCCCTTCTGGAGCGTGACGACCACCAGCTCGAACTCGTCAGCATCAATGATCTGGGCGACGCGCAGCACAACGCGCTGCTCTTCAAGCGCGACAGCGTCCATGGTCCCTTCCCCGGCACCGTCAGCGTCGACGGCGACGCGCTCGTCGTCAACGGCAAGCGCGTGGCGGTCACCGCCGAGCGCGATCCCGCCAAGCTGCCGCACGGCGCGCAGGGCGTCGACATTGTCATGGAGTGCACGGGCTTCTTCGCCGACAAGGCGAAGGCCAGCGCGCATCTCGACGCCGGCGCCAGGCGCGTCGTGATCTCCGCGCCCGCCAAGGGCGTCGACCGCACCGTCGTCTACGGCGTCAACCACGAGCAGCTCACCGCCGACGACATCGTCATCTCCAACGCGAGCTGCACCACCAACTGCCTCGCGCCCATCGCCAAGGTCTTGAACGACACGATCGGCATCGAGCGCGGCCTCATGACCACGGTGCACAGCTACACCAACGACCAGAAGATCCTCGACCAGATCCACAGCGACATGCGCCGCGCGCGCGCCGCCGCGATGTCGATGATCCCCACCACGACGGGCGCCGCGCGCGCGGTGGGCGAGGTGCTGCCCGAGCTCAAGGGCAAGCTCGACGGATCGGCGATCCGCGTGCCCACCCCCAATGTCTCGGTCGTGGACCTGACCTTCACGCCCAGGCGCGACACGAGCAAGGACGAGGTCAACGCCGTGCTCAAGGCCGCGTCGGAAAGCGGCCCGCTCAAGGGCATCCTCCATTACAGCGACGAACCGCTGGTGTCGGTCGACTATAACCACTGGCCCGCGAGCTCGACCGTCGACAGCCTCGAAACCGCGGTGATCGACGGCAAGCTGGTGCGCGTGCTGAGCTGGTACGACAATGAATGGGGCTTCTCCAACCGCATGGTCGACACGACCAACGTGGTGGCGGGGCTGCTGTAGCGCGGGGTCCGTCCCGCGAATAACCCGAGCCGTTCGTGTCGAGCGAGGTCGAGACACGGTTGCGCAAGCGCTTCTCGACTTCCGCTCGAAGCGAGCGGGACGTGAGATGAACCTGGAAGGCGCGCCATGAAACGCTTCAAAACCCTCGACGACATGGGCGACATCGCCGGCCGGACCGTGCTGGTGCGCGAGGATCTGAACGTGCCGATGCACGATGGCGCGGTGAGCGACGACACCCGGCTGCGCGCCGCGATGCCGACGCTGTCCGAACTTGCCGATCGCGGCGCCAAGGTACTGGTGCTCGCCCATTTCGGGCGGCCCAAGGCGCCGGCACCCGAGTTCTCGCTCCAGCCGATCGCCGCGGCGCTCGCGCATGTGCTCGGCCGCCCGGTGCGCTACATCGACTGGGACGGCGACGCGGCCGCCGTGGCGGCGCTCCGGCCGGGCGAGATCGCGGTACTCGAAAACACGCGCTTCTTCGGCGGCGAGGAGAAGAACGATCCGGCCGTGGTCGATCGCTTCGCGTCGCTCGGCGACCTCTATGTCAACGACGCCTTCTCGGCCGCGCACCGCGCCCATGCCTCGACCGAGGGGATCGCGCACCGCCTCCCCGCCTTCGCCGGCCGCGCGATGGAGGCGGAGCTCGACGCGCTCGAGGCGGCGCTTGGGCGTCCGGTGAAGCCCGTGGCGGCGGTGGTCGGCGGCGCCAAGGTCTCGACCAAGCTCGACGTGCTCAACCATCTCGTCACCCGCGTCGATCACCTCATCATCGGCGGCGGCATGGCTAACACCTTCCTCGCCGCGCGCGGCGTCGATGTCGGCAAATCGCTGTGCGAGCACGACCTCGCCGCCACCGCCAACGCGATCCTCACCGGCGCCGAGCAGGCGGGCTGCACCATCCACCTCCCCTATGACGTGGTGGTGGCGAAGGAATTCGCGGCCAATCCGCCGTCGCTGCGCACCTGCAACGTGCATGAGGTCGCCGCCGACGAGATGATCCTCGACGTCGGCCCGGCCGCGGTCGAGGCGCTGGCGGACGTGCTCAAGACCTGCCGAACCTTGGTGTGGAACGGGCCGCTGGGCGCGTTCGAGATCCCGCCCTTCGATGCCGCGACCGTCGCGCTCGCCCGCACCGCCGCCGCGCTCACCGCCGAAGGCTCGCTGACCTCGGTCGCGGGCGGCGGCGATACCGTCGCGGCGCTCAACCAGGCGGGCGTGGGACAAGAGTTCAGCTTCGTCTCGACCGCCGGCGGCGCCTTCCTCGAATGGATGGAGGGCAAGGAACTGCCCGGCGTCAGGGCGCTGATGGGCTGAGGGCGTCCTGCTCGTGGCGGCCGGCCGCTCCGGCCACGCCGGGCCTTACCGCACCAGCGCGCGATAGCTGAACTGGCCGCCCGCGCCGGGCGCGATCGGGCCGGCGAGGTCGAAGCGGACATGGGTCACCCGCGCGCCGGCGGCGGGGCGCAGTCCGTCCGCCGTTCGCGCGAAGGTGGCGCCGGGATGGTCCCAGCTCCGCCCGCCGTCGACGGAGACGAGCAGGCCCGGCTGCGGCACGATGTCGATGGTCGCGGGCACGGCGAGCACGACCGGCCGCGCGACGATCGGTCGCGGCCCCGCGTTGCTGTAGCGGAGCAGCACCACCAGCCGGTCACCGCTGCGCACCTCGCCAGGCACGACGAGCACGCGCCGCTCGGCGCCGTTGACGTCGGCGGCGCGCCGCTCGACCAGCACCTGACTGGCGAGCCGGATGGCGCTGGCGGCCGGTTGCGCGACAAGCGACGCCGGGGCGCTGGCGAGCGCCGAGGCTGTCATCGCTGCCAAAACCGTCTTCATGCCGGAAAGGCTAGGCAGGGATGGTCAACAGATGGTTAACGCGCTCCTCGCCATGTGCCGGCGAACGCGCGAACCGCGTGCCGCCCGCGCCGCGTCCAAACACCCTTTGCTCCGGCGTTCGCAGGAGCACGGCAAGCGGCAGCCAGAGCGCGGCGAAGGCATTTGACCCGCGCGCCACGCAAGCGCATGGAATCGCCATGGACGCGCCCCGCCACTGCAGCGAGACCGAGCCCCCGCCGCTCCCGAACGAGCGGCCGCGCGACCGGCTGCTCGCGTCGATCGCGCTGATCGGCGGGCTGGGGCTCGTGCTCGCGCTGCCCTTCGCGCTGCAGGCGGGGGCGGATTTCTTCCTGCCCCTGACCGCCGCGCTGGTGATCGCGATCGCGCTCGTGCCCTTCCTCGAGTGGATGGAGCGGCGCGGCCTTCCGTCGGGTCTTGCCGCTTTCATCGCGCTCATCGCGTTCCTGCTCGCCGCCAATACCGCGCTCGTGCTGATCGTCGTGCCGGCGAGCGACTGGTTCCTGCTGCTGCCGAGCCGCATCAACCAGATCCGCGCCAATCTCGCGCCGGTCATCGACCTCTACAGCCAGGCGCAGCGGGTGATCGACGACACGGTCAACATGCTCGTCCAGGGGCCGATGGCGGCGGCGCAGACGGCGGCGGTGGAGGCGCCGCGATCGCTGCTGGGTTATGTCGGATCGGCCGCGCCGACCGCGCTCATCCACATGTTCTTCGCGCTGCTCGTCATCTATTTCTTCCTCGCCGGGTGGACGCGGCTGCGGCGGCGGACGATCAACAGCCGGGGCAGTTTCGACGGCGCGATGGCGATGGCGCGCGTCATTCAGAACGTCGTCGACGCCACCTCGCGCTACGTCATCACGATCGCGACGATCAACCTTGCGCTCGGCCTGACGGTCGCGCTGGTGCTGGCGCTGATCGGGATGCCCTCGCCGCTGATGTGGGGCGGCATCGTGGCGCTGCTCAATTTCATCCCCTATCTGGGGCCGATCCTCGCCGCCGGGCTGCTGGCGCTGGGCGGGCTGATGACCTTTTCGGACATCTGGCTGGCGCTCCTCCCCGCCGCGATCCAGATCGGCTGTCACCTCGTCGAGGCGAACATCGTGACGCCGCTGATCCTGGGCGGGCGGCTCAGGATGAACCCGCTCCTCATCCTCGTCTCGCTCAGTTTCTGGGGCTGGGTGTGGGGGACGCCGGGCGCGCTGCTCGCGGTGCCGCTGCTCATCATCATCCAGACGATCGTCGGCGCCGCCGGCAAGCCCGACATCGCCGGTTTCCTGTTCGAAGCCGGCACGCTCACCCGCCCGCGCGAGGAGGGCGGCGATATCGCCACGCCCGGTCCACAGGAGAGTTGACAGGCCGGGAACGCTCTTATACCTGCGCGGCCTCCACACCAGACGCGGGTGTAGCTCAGTCGGTTAGAGCGCCGGCCTGTCACGCCGGAGGTCGCGGGTTCGAGCCCCGTCACTCGCGCCATTTTGCTTGGGCACGATGTTTGCCTCGCGGGGCTCGGGCGCCCCGGTTGACCCGGACCGGATCGTCAGGAACAGCCACCGCCCGACCTGGTCCGGCCCCTGCGATTTCGGCCATGTTCCCCCTTGCCTTCCTGGCGCGCTTGACGGAAGCTGCCGTCAAGAGAGGTTGACGCATGGCGTTTCCGTTTTCCGCGATCGTCGGCCAGGACGAGATGAGGCAGGCGCTGCTGATCGCCGCGGTTGAGCCGCGCATCGGCGGGGTGATGGTGTTCGGCGACCGGGGGACGGGCAAGTCGACCGCGGCGCGCGCGCTCGCGGCGCTGCTGCCGCCGATGAAGGTGGTGGCGGGGTGCCGTTATCATTGCGATCCGGGCGGGCCGCCCTGCACCCACGGCGGCAACGGCAGGGTCGCGACGGTGCCGGTGCCCTTCGTCGACCTGCCATTGGGCGCGACCGAGGACCGCGTGACGGGCGCGCTCGACATCGAGCGGGCGCTGGTCGCGGGGGAGAAGGCGTTCGTGCCTGGCCTGCTCGCCAACGCGCATCGCGGGTTCCTGTACATCGACGAGATCAACCTGCTCGAGGATCATCTCGTCGACCTGCTGCTCGATGCCTCGGCCTCGGGCGAGAACGTCGTCGAGCGCGAGGGGCTGAGCGTGCGGCACGCCGCGCGCTTCGTGCTCATCGGCAGCGGCAATCCCGAGGAAGGCGAGCTGCGGCCGCAATTGCTCGACCGCTTCGGCCTGTCGGTGGAGGTGCGGACGCCCTCTGATGTGAGCGAGCGGGTCGAGATCCTGCGCCGCTGCGACGCGCAGGAACGCAACCCGGAGAGTTTCGCCGCGCTGTGGGACGAGGCCGAGCACAAGACACGCAAGCGCATCGCCAAGGCGCGCAAGGCGCTGGCCGGGGTCGAGGCGCCCGACGCGGTGATGGAGGATGCCGCCGCCCTGTGCCTCGCGGTGGGAGTCGACGGGCTGCGCGGCGAGCTCACCCTGCTGCGCGCGGCGCGGGCGGCGGCGGCGCTGGGCGGGCGGGGGAAGGTGAAGCGCGCGGACCTCATCGCGGTGGCGCCGATGGCGCTGCGCCATCGCCTGCGCCGCAACGTGCTCGACGAGAGCGGCAGCGCCGCGCGGATCGATCGCGCGGTGCACGAGCTGTGGGGCTGAGCCCCGACGCGCGGCTCGCCGCCCGGCTGCTCGCGGCCGATCCGGCGGGGCTGGGCGGGCTGTGGGTCCGGGGGGAGGCGGGGGTGGACGCCGACGCGCTGATCGCGGCGCTGCGCGAGGCGGGGCTCATGGTGCGGCCGATGCCGCTCTCGATCGACGAGGACCGGCTGACCGGCGGCATCGACCTCGCCGCGAGCCTCGCGAGCGGGCGGCCGGTGCACCATGCCGGGCTGATCGAGGAGGCACGTGGCGACGCGCTGCTGGTGCGCGGAGCCGAGCGGATGAGCGAGGCGCTGACCGGCCGGCTGGCGCAGGCGCGGGATGCGGGCGGGCCGGCGCTGATCCTGATCGACGAGGGGCGCGAGGGGGAGGGGGCGCCGGCGGCGCTCGTTGATCGGGTCGCCTTCCACCTTCTCTGGGATGCGCCCGCGCCCGATCCGCTGCCCGACGGCGAGGCGATTGGCGACGAGGCGCTGTGTGGGGCGATCGCTGGGCTGGCGGCGACGCTGGGGGTCGGATCGAGCCGGGCCGAGCTGTTCGCGCTGCGGGCGGCGCGCGTTCATGCGGAGCGGGGAGCGGTGACGGCGGGCGATGTCGCGATCGCCGCGCGGCTGGTGCTCGCGCCGCGCGCGACGCGGATGCCGGCCGAGGCGCCCCCCGAGCAGGAGGACGAGGCCGACGGCCCCGCGCCATCGGACAGCGAGTCGCAGGCGATCGAGGATCTGGTGCTCGACGCGATCCGCACCATGCTGCCGCCGGGCCTGCTCGATGCGGTCGCGGCACTGCGGGCGCGGAGCCGGGCGGGCGGGGCGCGAGGGACGGGAGCGCGGACGCGGTCGCTGATGCGCGGGCGGCCGGTCGGGTCGCGCGCGGGGGTGCCGCGGGGCGGCGTGCGGCTGGCACTGGTCGATACATTGCGCGCGGCGGCGCCCTGGCAGGGGGTGCGCGGGCGCGGCGACGGGCCGGTGGCGCTCCGCAAGCAGGATCTGCGCGTGCGGCGGCACGAGGATCGCGAGACCGCGCTCACCATCTTCGCGGTCGACGCGTCGGGATCGGCGGCGTTCGCGCGGCTGGCGGAGGCGAAGGGCGCGGTCGAGCTGCTGCTGGAGCGGGCCTATGCCTCGCGCGCGGAGGTGGCGCTGGTCGCGTTCCGGGGCGCGGGGGCCGAGCTGCTGCTCCCGCCGACGCGATCGCTCACCCGCGCGCGGCGGCTGCTCGGCGAGCTGCCGGGTGGCGGGGCGACGCCGCTCGCCGCCGGGCTCGACGCGGCACGGCTGCTGGCGGAAGCGGCACGTCCGCGCGGGCGGACGCCGCAGATCGTGCTGCTGACCGACGGGCGCGGCAATGTCGCCGCCGATGGCCGTCAGGACCGGGCGGCGGGTGTTGTCGATGCGCTCGCGGCGGCGCGGCGGATCGCGGCGCTCGGGCTGCCGGCGGTGGTGATCGACATCGGCGCCCGGCCCCGCCCCGAAGCCGCGACGCTGGCCGAGGCGATGGGAGCAAAGCTTGTCCACATGCCGCGCGCCGACGCGGCGGCGATGCGCGCGGCGGCGGCGTGAGCCGGCTCGACTGGCGCCGCGACGGGCGCGACTGGCCGCTCGACGCGCACAGCCGCTTCGTGAAGGCCGGCGCGCTCGACTGGCATGTGCAGCGGCTGGGGCAGGGGCCGCGCGTGCTGCTGCTCCACGGCACCGGGGCGAGCACGCATAGCTGGCGCGATGTTGCGCCGCTGCTGGCGGATCGGTTCGAGCTGCTCTCGCCCGACCTGCCCGGCCATGGCTTCACGCGCGGGCGGCCGGCGGGCGGGCTGGCGCTGCCGGCGGTCGCGAAGGCGGTGGCGCAGATGCTCGCGGCGGAGGATTTCACCCCGGCGCTCGTCGTCGGCCATTCGGCGGGCGCGGCGGTCGCGCTGCAACTGACGCTGGCCGAGGGGGTCGCGGCGCCCGTGGTCGCCTTCGCCCCGGCGCTGCGGCCGATGGGCGGGGCGGCGGCGCCGTTCTTTTCCGGGCTGGCGGGGCTGCTGCTCGCCAATCCCTTCACCTCGTTGATGGCGGCGGGGATGGCGCGGCATGTCGTGGATGTCGGGCGCTTTCTGGAGCGGGCGACCGGATCGCGGATCGACGCGCGCGGGGTGGCGCTCTACGCGCGGCTCTTCGGATCGCCGTCGCATGTCGAAGGGGCGATGGGCCTGATGGCGCAGTGGGATCTCGCTCCACTCGCCACGCGGCTCGGGAGTCTGCCGACGCCGCTGGTGATCGCGCATGGCGATCGCGATGCGACGGTGCCGCTCGCCGAGTCGCGCACCGTCGCCGGACTGGCGCGCGCACGGCTGGAGGTGCTGGCGGGGCTGGGGCATCTGGCGCATGAGGAGCGGCCCGAGCTGGCGGCGCACATCGTTACGCAGGCCGTGGAGGAGAGCGTCCCATGAACAATGGCTATGGCTGGATCGAGTTCGCCTTTTTCGGGCCGCTCGTGCTGGGGCTCGCGCTATGGCAGCTCTGGTCGGTCAATCGCGAGATCGCGCGCGACAAGGAAAAATCAGCCGGGTCGGCGCGGCATCCGGTAGGGGAGCATCCACTGGACGACGGGCGAGACGAACCGCGTCAGTGACAGGCTCTCGTGGACGGCGGCGACGCGCTCGCCGAAGAGGACGGTCTCGAGCGTGGAGCGGGCGTAGAAGGGGGCGTCCTCCCAGGTGCGCCTCACCCGCGCGGCGCCGGTGTCGGAGCGGGTGGTGCGGCGCATGAGCCATTTGCTCGGGAGCAGTGTGGCGGCCGGCGGCAGCGCCTCCTCGCGCGCGTCGCCGTTTGAGTCGAAGCGCAGCGCGGAGGCGAAGCGGCTGCCATCGCGGCGGATGCCTTCGTAGATCACCGCCACGTCCCTCCCCAGATGCGCGCGCGACCATTGCCAGTTGCGGAACCCTGCCTCGAGCGGCTCGGCGCCCTCGTTGCTGTCCCAGTAAGCGCTGCCCGCCCAGTGGAGCGCGGGCGCATCCAGCTCGACCTCGACGCGCGCGCGGGGCGCGATCGGGCGCCAGTGGTGGCGACCGGCGGGGTCGAGCGCGAAGCTCGCCTGATTGATCGCCTGCGGATGCAGGCGGATGCGGCCGCGCACGCGGCGGGGGAAGGGCGTCGCCAGCTCGTCGAGGTCGATGACGAGCGCGTCGCCGGTCCAGCGCATCGCGCTCGGCCCCACCGCGAACAGGTCGGGCGTGCGCGCGACATCGGCGCGCCCCCGCTCGGTCATGCACCAGCGCGCGCCGCGCGGGCCGTAGAGCGCGACGTTGACGCAGCTGTGATCGAGCGGATCGCCCCGCCCGCTCTTCAGATAATAGGGGCTGAAGACGCTGCCGACGAAACCGATGATGGTGAAGCCGAAGCGCCCGTCGTCGCTGATCGCGTCGACATACCACCAGGCATAGCCATGCGGGGCCACCAGCCGGTCGAAGCGCGGTCCCGCATCACGCTCTCGACCGCCAGCCGCCCGGACAAGGCGGCCATCGGCACCCCCGCGCCCGGATGGGTGCTCCCGCCCGCGCAGTAGAGCCCAGCGATCCGCGTGCGGCTGCTCTGGCGGAGGAAGGAGGCCGCCCACCCGTGCGAGGCCCGTCCATAAAGGGCTCCACCCGTCGAGGGACACAGGCGCTCGAAACTGTTGGGCGTGCCGATATGCGGCGGGCCGGAGAGTGTTAGGTCCAGCCCGCAGGCGTTCAATCGTGCCAGCATCGCGCATGTGCATCTCTCGATCTCCTCGGACGTGTAGATGTGCCGGTCGCCATTGGCGGGCGCGTTGACGATGATCTGGACGCGCTGCGGGCCGGCATCGGCGGGCGCGTCGGCGGCGTCGCGGTCCAGCGCGCAGAGATAGACGCTGGGCGATGCGGGCGGCCGGCCGGCGCGCAGATCGGCGAACTCGGCCGGGTAATCGGACGAGAAGAAGACGTTGTGGCGGACGAGCGGCGGTCCGGCGACCGTCGCCTCCATCAGCCAGGTGAGAGCGGAGAGCGAGCGGCGCGCGGCGGGAACGGGCGCGACCGCCTTGGCGGCCTCCGCGCCGAAACGACCGGCGGCGAGCGCGGCGGGATCGCCGTTGACGATGACGGCGTCGGCGGCGATCCGCTCGCCGCTGTCGGTGACGACCCCGGTGACGCGCTCCCGCTCGACGAGGATGCGCGCGGCCCCGGTACCATAGCGAATCGTCGCGCCGTTCCGCGTCGCCAGCCGGTCAAGCGCGGTGGCGAGCGCGCTGATGCCGCCGTCGATCAGCCAGACGCCCAGCGCCTCGACATGGGCGATGAGCATCAGCGTGGCGGGAGTCTGGAAGGGCGAGGAACCGCAATAGGTCGAGTAGCGGCCGAAAAGCTGGCGCAGGCGCGGGTCGGTGAAATGCTCGCCGAGCACTTTCCAGAGCGACTCATAGGGGCGGATCGCGAGCAGCGCGCCCACGCGCCACAGGCCGATCCGCCACATGAGCCCCGGCGGCCAGGTCTTGCTGGCACGCATGAAGGCGTGGTCGAGAATGGCGTGGATGCGCGCCGCCTCGGCCGCGAAGCCGCGATAGCCGGCGGCGGCTTCGGCACCCGCGAAGTCTCCGATCGCCTCGGCGCTGGCGCGCGGATCGGCGAACAGGTCGAGCCGCTCGCCCGCGTCCCAGGCATGGCGGGCGAGGATATGCGCCCGGTGCAGCCGCACCTCGCTGTCGAGGGTCGCGCCGCACTGGTCGAAGATATCCTCGAACACATCGCGCAGGGTGAAGACGGTCGGGCCGGCGTCGATGTGGCTGCTGCCCACAGGAAGCTGGCGCACCTTGCCGCCCGGCCCCGCTTCCTTGTCGAGCAGCGTCACGGACACGCCGCGCGCGGCGAGGAGCGCGGCGGCGGTGAGGCCGCCCATGCCGGCGCCGATGACAACCGTGCGCGTACCGTCCTCCCTAAGTCCCAACTGTCAGTTGACCAGGACATATCATGCGTCCAATCTTTTGGACAGATGGTGGGATCGGTTCGTCTGGCATGGGCGCGATGGCGCAACGCGATGATCGCGAGCCCCGCCGTGCGCCGGCTGACGCCATGGTTTCCATGGCCGGCGCGGCGCTACGCGCGCGGGCTGTTCGATCTCACGGCCGGCTTTGTCTATGCGCAGGTGGTGCAGGCGCTGGTCGCGAGCGGGCTGCTGGAGCGACTCGGCGAACGGCCGCTGACATGTCGCGAAGCGGCATTGCTGGCGGAACTGCCGCCGGCTGGCACGGAGACTTTGCTCAAGGCAGCCGCCTCGCTGGATCTGGTCGAAGCCGTTGGCGATTTCTGGATGCTCGGCCGCATGGGCGCGGCGCTGCGCGCGACGCCGGGGCTGGCCGAGATGATCGCGCACCACCGCCTGTTCTACGAGGATCTCGCCGACCCGCTGGCGTTGCTGCGCGGCGAGGGGGAGACGCGGCTCGGGCGGCTGTGGGATTATGGCGCGGGGGGCACCTCGCAGGACGCGGCGACCTATTCGGCGCTGATGGCGGCGACTCAGCCGATGGTGGCCGAGCAGGCGATCGCCGCCTATTCGTTCCGGCGGCATCGCCGGTTGCTCGACGTGGGTGGCGGCTCGGGCGCTTTTCTCGCGCAGGTGGGGCGGGTGGCACCCCATCTGGAACTGGCGCTGTTCGACCGGCCGGGCGTGGCGCCGCCGGCATGGCCCGGCATCACGCGTCATTCGGGCGATTTCCTCCACGACGCGCTGCCGGGCGGGTTCGATCTCGTCAGCCTCGTGCGCGTACTCCACGACCATGACGATGCGCCGGTCATGGCCCTGCTCGGGGCCGTGCGGGCAGCGCTGTCACCGGGCGGCCGTCTGCTGATCGTCGAGCCGCTCGCGGGAACGGTCGGCGCGCGCGCGATGGGGGACGCCTATTTCGGCCTGTACCTGACGGCGATGCGATCGGGCCGGCCACGCCGTCACGAAGAGTATGCGCGGATGCTCCGACAGGCGGGATTCCGCGCGATTACACGTAAACGGACACCAGTTCCGCTCATCACCAGTGTCATCATCGCGCAATGTTGATGTCCAGATGCATTGACATATAGTTATGTCCAGTTAAAGTGACAGTTCGAAGAGTCCGACCATCTTGTCGGACCCTCCGCAGGGGAGGAGCGCAGACCATGGAGTCGCTCGCGGTCATCATCGAGGCGCCGGAGCGGCTCTCCGTGCGTCCGCTCGCGCTCCAGCCGGTCGGCGCCGACGACGTGCTCGTCGATATCCACTGGTCGGGCATCAGCACGGGCACCGAGAAGCTGTTGTGGAGCGGCCGGATGCCGCCGTTCCCCGGCATGGGCTATCCGCTCGTCCCCGGCTACGAGTCGGTCGGGCGGATCAGCGACGCCGGCGCCAACGCGCGCGGCCGGATCGGCGAATGGGTGTTCGTCCCCGGATCGCGCTGTTTCCGTGACGCGCATGGCCTGTTCGGCGGCGCGGCGCGGCACCTCGTCGTTCCCTCCGCCCGCGCGCTGGCGGTGCCCGAGCGGCTGGGCGAACAGGGCGTGCTCCTCGCGCTCGCCGCCACCGCGCTCCACATGCTTCCCGGTGGACGGCTGCCCGACCTGATCGTCGGCCATGGCGTCCTGGGACGGCTGCTCGCGCGGATCGCGATCGTGGCGGGCGGCGAACCGCCGACGGTGTGGGAGACCGATCCTGTCCGCCACCTCGGCGCGCAGGGCTATCGCGTCGTCGGTCCCGACGAGGACGACCGCGCCGACTATCGCGCGATCTACGACGTGAGCGGTGCCCCGAACCTGCTCGACGCGCTCGTGCCCCGGCTCGCGAGGCGCGGCGAAGTGGTGCTCGGCGGCTTTTACGACGCGCCGCTCACCTTCGCCTATCCGCCCGCCTTCCAGCGCGAGGCACGCATCCGCGTCGCCGCCGAGTGGCAGGCCGAGGACATGGCGGCCGCCCGGCAACTGGTCGAGCGCGGTTCGCTCAGCCTCGACGGGCTCGTCACCGACATCCGCCCCGCCCAGGAGGCGGCCACGGCCTATGAGCACGCGTTCAGCGACCCGCGCTGCCTCAAGATGGTCATCGACTGGAGAGCGTGCGCATGACGATGCTGGACACAGACGCGCTGCGCGCCGAGGCGGCGATCGATCCCGATCCGGTCGTCACCACCGCGCCGACCAAGGCGACGCAGATCATCGCCATCTATGGCAAGGGCGGCTCGGGCAAGAGCTTCGCGCTCGCCAACCTCTCCTACATGCTCGCGCAGCAGGGCAAGCGCGTGCTGCTCATCGGCTGCGATCCCAAGAGCGACACGACCTCGCTGCTGTTCGGCGGCAAATCGACGCCGACCATCATCGAGACTTCGGCCAAAAAGAAACTCGCGGGCGAGGAGATCGCGATCGAGGATGTCTGCTTCCAGCGTGACGGCGTGTTCGCGATGGAGCTGGGCGGGCCGGAAGTCGGCCGGGGCTGTGGGGGGCGCGGCATCATCCACGGCTTCGAGACGCTGGAGAAGCTGGGGTTCCACGACTGGGGCTTCGACTATGTGCTGCTCGATTTCCTTGGCGACGTGGTGTGCGGCGGCTTCGGCCTGCCGATCGCGCGCGACATGTGCCAGAAGGTGATCGTCGTCGGATCGAACGACCTCCAGTCGCTCTACGTCGCCAACAATGTCTGCAAGGCGGTCGAATATTTCCGCAAGCTGGGCGGCAATGTCGGCGTCGCCGGCATGATCGTGAACAAGGACGACGGCACGGGCGAGGCCAAGGCCTTCGCGTCGGCGGTCGGCATCCCGGTGCTGTGCGCGATCCCGGCCAATGAGGATATCCGCCGCAAGTCCGCCAATTACCAGATCATCGGGCGCCCCGATGGCGAATGGGGATCGCTGTTCGCGGAGCTGGCCGGGAACGTCCAGACCGCCCCGCCGCTCCAGCCGCGCCCGCTCGACCAGGACGGCCTCCTCGGCCTGTTCAAGCCCGAGGAGACCGGCGGCAACGTGACGCTCCGCCCCGCCAGCCAGGCCGACATGCGCGGCGGCAGCTATGTGCCCAAGCCCTCGCTCGAGGTGGTCTATGACACGGTGTAGGGCATGACCGACTTCGCGCCCCCGGACCGCGTCCTCGACCGGATCGACGTCGAGCCCGCCGCCGACGGCTGCCATGCCGGCGCCGAGCGGCTGCGCGCGGACGCGACGGCGGCCGGCAAGGCCGAGATCCTCGACCGCTACGCCGCCGACTATCCCAAGGGTCCGCACGACCAGCCGCAAAGTATGTGCCCGGCCTTCGGGTCGCTGCGCGTGGGGCTGCGGATGCGGCGGACGGCGACGATCCTGTCGGGATCGGCCTGCTGCGTCTATGGCCTCACCTTCACCTCGCATTTCTACGGCGCGCGGCGGACGGTGGGCTATGTGCCGTTCAATTCGGAAAGCCTCGTCACCGGCAAGCTGTTCGAGGACATTCGCGACGCGGTCATGGGCCTCGCCGATCCGGCGCAGCACGACGCCATCGTCGTCATCAACCTGTGCGTGCCGACCGCGAGCGGTGTGCCGCTGCAGCTGCTCCCGCGCGAGATCGACGGGGTGCGGATCATCGGCATCGACGTGCCGGGCTTTGGCGTACCGACCCATGCCGAGGCCAAGGACGTGCTCGCCGGCGCGATGCTCGGCTATGCCCGGCGCGAGGCGGAGGCCGGCCCGGTGCTGCCCCCGCGCACGCGCGCCGACCGGCCGACGGTGACGCTGCTCGGCGAGATGTTCCCGGCCGATCCGATCGGCATCGGCGCGCTGCTCGAGCCGCTTGGTCTGGCTGCCGGGCCGGTGGTCCCCACGCGCGAATGGCGCGAACTCTACAGCGCGCTCGATTGCGCGGCGGCGGCGGCGATCCATCCGTTCTATACAGCGAGCATCCGCGAGTTCGAGGCGGCGGGGCGCCGAGTCGTGGGATCGGCGCCGGTGGGCGCGGACGGTACGGCCGCCTGGCTCGATGCGATCGGCGCGGCCTGCGGCATCGCCCAGGCCAGGGTGGACGGCGCGAAGAACCGTTTCATCCCCGCCATCCGGGGCGCGCTCGCCGCCAGGCCGGTCAAAGGGCGGGTCACCGTTTCGGGCTATGAAGGCTCGGAACTGCTCGTCGCGCGGCTGCTGATCGAGAGCGGGGCGGAGGTGCCCTATGTCGGCACCGCCTGCCCGCGCACGCCCTGGTCCGAGGCCGATCGCGACTGGCTCGAGGCGCATGGCGCCCGCGTCCAGTATCGCGCGAGCCTGGAGCAGGACATCGCCGCCGTCGAGGCGTTCGGCCCCGATCTCGCGATCGGCACGACGCCGGTGGTGCAGCACGCCAAGGCAAAGTCGATCCCGGCGCTCTACTTCACCAACCTCATCTCCGCGCGCCCGCTGATGGGACCGGCGGGGGCGGGCAGCCTCGCGCAGGTGGTCAATGCCGCGCTCGCCAATCGCGACCGTTTCGCGCGGATGACCGAATTTTTCGAGGGCGTGGGCGCGGGGCCGACCGCGGGCGTGTGGGAAGCGGGCCGCGAGCCGCCCGCCGACCGCCCCGCGTTCAAGGCGCGCTTCGCCGCCGCCCGCATCGCCGCCGCCAAGGCGCAGGAGGCGGTGGGCACATGACGCTCCTCCTCGATATGGACCGCGCGGGCGGATACTGGGGCGCGGTCTACGCCTTTACCGCGATCAAGGGGCTGCAGGTCGTCATCGACGGGCCGGTGGGGTGCGAGAACCTGCCCGTCACCTCGGTGCTCCATTATACCGACGCGCTGCCGCCACACGAGCTGCCGATCGTCGTCACGGGTCTGGGCGAACAGGAACTGGGCCGCGACGGCACCGAGGGGGCGATGCGACGGGCGTGGGAGACGCTCGACCCCGATCTGCCCGCCGTCGTCGTCACGGGATCGATCGCGGAGATGATCGGCGGCGGCGTGACGCCCGAGGGCACGTCGATCCAGCGCTTCCTCCCGCGCACGATCGACGAGGATCAGTGGCAGTCGGCCGACCGCGCGCTCGCCTGGCTGTGGACGCAGTTCGGGCCGAAGAAGATGCCCAGGCCCAGGGCGCTCAAGCCCGGCGAGAAGCCCAAGGTCAACATCATCGGCCCCATGTACGGCACGTTCAACATGCCGTCCGACCTCGCCGAGATCCGCCGGCTGATCGAGGGGATCGGGGCCGAGGTGAACATGGCGTTCCCGCTCGGCAGCCACCTCGCCGACATCCGCAAGCTCGCCGACGCGTCGGTCAATATCTGCATGTACCGCGAGTTCGGCCGCAAGCTGTGTGAGGAACTGGACCGGCCCTATCTCCAGGCCCCGATCGGCCTGTCCTCCACCACCGCCTTCCTGCGTACGCTGGGCGAGCTCACCGGCCTCGACCCCGAGCCATTCATCGCGCGCGAGAAGCACGGGACGATCAAGCCGCTCTGGGATCTGTGGCGGTCGGTGACGCAGGATTTCTTCGGCACCGCGAGCTTCGCGGTTGTCGCGAGCGAAACCTATGCGCGCGGCGTGCGCCATTTCCTCGAGGAGGACATGGGCCTGCCCTGCGCGTTCGCCGTCGCGCGGCGCGCGGGGGTGAAGCCCGACAACGAGGCGGTCCGCACCGCGATCCGCGCCACGCCGCCGCTCGTCATGTTCGGCAGCTACAACGAGCGGATGTACATGGCCGAGGCGGGGGCGCGCGGCACATACATTCCGGCCTCGTTCCCCGGCGCCGTGATCCGCCGTCACACCGGCACGCCCTTCATGGGCTATGCCGGCTGCACCTACATCGTCCAGGAAGTCTGCAACGCGCTGTTCGACGCGCTGTTCGCGATCCTGCCGCTCTCGACACAGATGGACGCGGTCGACCCCACGCCGGCGCGGCCGCGTGCCGAACTCGCCTGGGACGAGGACGCCAAGACCAAGCTCGACGCCATATTGGAGGCTCAGCCTGTGCTGGTGCGCATCTCCGCCGCCAAGCGGCTGCGCGATGCCGCCGAGCGCGCGGCGCGCCGCCATGGCGAGACGTGCGTCACCGCCGAACGCTTCGCCGACGCGCTGCTGGAAGGACCAGTGGCGTGACGCGGCGCATCCCCTTTGCCCGGCGCCGCCGGGCCACCCTGATCCCCGTGCCGATTCCCGGTACGCGGATGCCGCCCGGCAAGCTCAATCGTCCGGGCAAGTTGGAGACGGTAGCATGAGCGATTTAAGAGAAAAGGATGATCGCTTCGGCCCCGGGACCTATTTGACCCCGGAAGAAGCGAAGGAGTTCCACAAGCTGTTTCTGACCAGCTTCGTGATTTTTACCCTCGTCGCGATCGTGGCGCATTTCCTCGTCTGGAACTGGCGGTCCTGGCTGCCCGGCCCGAACGGCTATGCCATGATCGCCGACCACGCCCGCTATGCGAGCGCGGTCGTTGGCCAGATGTTCACCTGAAGGAGAGTTCGACATGTGGAGAATCTGGCTGATCTTCGATCCGCGGCGCACGCTCGTCGCCCTGTTCGTGTTCCTGTTCGTCCTCGCGCTGGTGATTCACTTCATCCTGCTGAGCACGGATCGGTTCAACTGGCTCGACGGCCCCAAGCCGGCGGCTACGGTCTCGGCTCCGGCAGCTGCGGGCGGCACAACACCGTAAGCGCGACGCTCCGGGCGGGGCGGCGAGCGGTCGCCCCGCCCCCAGCGTGACACGTATTTCGTTTCTGTTCGGCCCACCATATCGGGGGAGGCGTAGCCATGTTGCTCAGCTATGAGCGCAAATACCGGGTGCGGGGCGGTACGCTGCTCGGCGGCGACCTGTTCGACTTCTGGGTCGGACCCTTTTATGTCGGTTTCTTCGGCGTCACCACGGCGGTGTTCGCGCTGCTCGGCACGCTGCTGATTTTTTACGACGCATCGCTCGGGCCGACGTGGAACCCCTGGCTGATCTCGATCGCGCCGCCCGATTATAAATATGGGCTCGGCCTCGCGCCGCTGCGCGAAGGCGGGTTCTGGCAGGTCATCACCATCTGCGCGATCGGCGCCTTCGTCAGCTGGGCGCTGCGCGAGGTCGAGATCTGCCGCAAGCTCGGCATCGGCTATCATGTGCCAATCGCTTTCGGCGTCGCGATCTTCGCCTATGTCAGCCTGGTGGTGATCCGGCCGGTGCTGCTCGGTGCCTGGGGCTTCGGTTTTCCCTACGGCATTTTCAGCCATTTGGACTGGGTGTCGAACACCGGCTATCAATATCTTCACTTCCACTACAATCCGGCGCACATGATCGCGGTGTCGTTCTTCTTCACGACGACGCTCGCGCTCGCCATGCATGGCGGCCTGGTCCTGTCGGCGGTCAATCCCGCCAAGGGCGAGACGGTCAAGACGCCGGAATATGAGGACACGTTCTTCCGCGACCTCATCGGCTATTCGATCGGCACGCTGGGCATCCACCGGCTCGGCCTGCTGCTCGCGCTGAATGCCGGCTTCTGGAGCGCGGTGTGCATCATCATCTCGGGGCCGTTCTGGACGCGCGGCTGGCCCGAATGGTGGACCTGGTGGCTCAACCTGCCGATCTGGTCCTGAAGGGGAGACGCGCGATGGCGACCTTCTACAATCTGTTCAACGACATCCAGCTGCGCTCGATCCCCGAGACGGGGGTGCCGCTGCCGGCGGGCGATGATCCGCGCATCGGGCGTGGCGGCTACAACTACTGGATGGGCAAGCTCGGAGCGGCGCAGCTCGGGCCGATCTACCTCGGCAAGCTCGGCCTCGCCTCGCTGATCTTCGGCTTCCTCGCGATCGAGATCATCGGGCTCAACATGTGGGCGTCGGTGAACTGGGATCCGATCCAGTTCGTCCGCCAGCTCCCCTGGCTCGCCCTCGAGCCGCCGGGGCCGGAATGGGGCTTCACGCCCTTCGTGCCGCTGGCGAAGGGCGGCTGGTGGATTCTCGCCGGCCTCTCGCTCACCACCTCGATCCTGCTCTGGTGGGTGCGGACCTACCGCCGCGCGACGCAGCTCGGCATGGGCACGCACGTCGCCTGGGCCTTCGCGAGCGCGATCTGGCTGTACCTCGTGCTCGGCTTCATCCGGCCGCTGCTGATGGGAAGCTGGTCGGAGGCGGTGCCGTTCGGCATCTTTCCGCATCTCGACTGGACCGCGGCCTTTTCGATCCGCTACGGCAATCTCTTCTACAACCCGTTCCACTGCCTTTCGATCGCGTTCCTCTACGGATCGACGCTGCTCTTTGCGATGCACGGCGCGACGATCCTCGCGACCAGCCGCTACGGCGCCGAGCGCGAGATCGAACAGATCACCGATCGCGGCACCGCGACCGAGCGCGGCGCGCTGTTCTGGCGCTGGACGATGGGCTTCAACGCCAACATGGAATCGATCCATCGCTGGGCCTGGTGGTTCGCGGTGCTGACGACGCTGACCGGCGGCATCGGCATCCTGCTCACCGGCACGGTGGTCGACAACTGGTACCTCTGGGCGGTCCAGCACCATTATGCGCCGGGCTATCCCGGCTCGGGCGTGCTCGACCCCGCCGCTCTCAACCCGCAACCGCTGCCGCCCGCCGGCACGCCCGGCCAGTGAAGGACCGCGCCATGATCCGTCGCGAACACGCCGCCCTCGTCGCCGCGCTGCCGATCCTGGCGCTGGCCGGATGCGAACTGGGTCCGAAGCAGATCCAGCAGACCGGCTATCGCGGCACGGGCATGGAGCAGATCCACGACGTCAGCCACATGGCCAAAGCGGCACAAATCCCGCCGCCGCCCTATGAGCTGCCGCCCGATGGCGGACCAACCGCCGCGCAGACTTACCAGAACGTGCAGGTGCTGGGGAACATGTCGGCCGATCGGTTCAATCACCTCATGGCCGCGATCACCCAGTGGGTCGCGCCGGAGCAGGGCTGCAACTACTGCCACAACCCGGAGAATCTGGCGTCCGACCAGCTCTATACCAAGCATGTCGCGCGCAACATGCTGCGCATGACGCTGGCGGTGAACGGCAACTGGGCGAGCCATGTGAAGGCCACGGGCGTTACTTGCTACACCTGCCACCGCGGCAACAACATCCCGCAATATTACTGGTCCAACGCGCTCCAGTCCAACGGCATGAGCATCCGCGGCAACAAGCGCGGGCAGAACACGCCCGATCCCAATGTCGGCTATGCCTCGCTGCCCTATGCGCCGTTCCAGGAATATTTCGCCGGCAACGCGAAGGTGATCCGTGTCCAGTCGGACAGCCCCTATCCCGGCAAGAACCCGCTGACGACGCGACATGCCGAGGACAGCTATGGCATCATGATGCATGTGTCGAAGGCGCTGGGCGTCAACTGCACCTATTGCCACAATTCGCAGAGCTTCCGCTCCTGGTCGCTCTCGCGCGCGCAGCGGGCGACGGCATGGTACGGCATCCGCATGGTGCGCGACATCAATGTCGGCTATATCGCGCCGCTCCAGGGAACCTTGCCCGCCAACCGGCACGGGCCGATGGGCGACCCGTTCAAGGTCAACTGCCTCACCTGCCACCAGGGCCAGTCGAAGCCGCTGGGCGGGCAGAGCATGATCGCGGACTATCCCTATCTGCGGCCGACCAAGGTGACGCTGGCGCAGGCCGAGTCGGGCGCCGCAGGTGTTCCCGCCGCCATGGCCAACCCCACCGACATGGCACCGAAGACTGCGCCGCCCAATGCGGCGGTGGAGGCTGGCGACGCCAAGACCCCGGCGGCCGCGCCGAACTAGGACCGATATCCCCCAGGCGATTATTCTGGCCCATCTCCCCTCCCCGGCGGGGAGGGGTAAGGGAGGGGGAGCGAGGCGAAGCCGAGCGTCCACGCGGGTGGCAGCACACCCCACCCAACCTCCCCCGCACGGGGGGAGGAATTTGATGAGGCGCGATCATCGCAGCTCAACGTAAGGGCATAGGTCCACTCTACCGCCGCGTCGGCGGCACCTCGGTCGTCTCCTGCGCATTGCCGCGAGCGCGCTCCTCGTCGAGCTGGCGCCCGCGTTCATTGTCCATCGGGTGACGGTTGCTGGGCTTGCGCAGGAACCAGAGCAGCGCGACGATGGCGACGACGAGCCCCGAGATCAGCAGGAGCATGTTGTTCGAAACGAGATAGTCGCCGGTGGACATGACAGCACCTCGGGTTTGCCGTTCCTGGGAGAGAAACGGCGAAAGAGTGGCGTCGTTCCCGCCGAGGTCGGAAAACCGCGACGAGCCGCCGGCCGTGGGGTGCTCCATGACCATGCCATCGTCGGCGGTGGTCTCGTCCCGTTCCGCGGGCTGGCCGGCACGCGGCGGTCCCTCCGCGCGATGGTTTGTGTTGCGGCAACGCGGCTTGCGGCCGACATCTGGCGGACGACTGCGCCCCGATCGCGCAGCGTCGGCTCATGGTTTGTCGCGCGCGCCGTGGACGAGGACGAGCGCTTCGATCACCGATGGTCCCCCGCGAAGGCGGGGGTCCATGGACTCCGGCTTTCGCGGGCGAACACGAAACCTTGGCCGCTGACGAACGCTTCGTTACGCCGCCGCCGACACCCGGCTCAGCGCGCACATCGACCAGCATTCGCTCAGCGCCTTGACCAGCCGGTCGATGTCGTCGTCGCTGTGCACCGGCGAGGGCGTGATGCGCAGCCGCTCGGTGCCGCGCGGCACCGTCGGATAGTTGATCGGCTGGACGTAGATGCCGTGTTCGTCGAGCAGCCAGTCGCTGATCCGCTTGCAGTGGCCGGGGTCGCCGACCATCACCGGAATGATGTGGCTGGGGTTGTCGAGCATCGGGATGCCGACCGCGCTGAGGCGCGCGCGCACCTTGGCGACGCGGTCGCGATGCGCGTCGCGCTCGGCCTGGCTCGCCTTGAGGTGACGGATGCTCGCCGTCGCGCCGGCGGCGAGCGCGGGGGGCAGGGCGGTTGTGAAGATGAAGCCGCTCGCGAAGCTGCGCACGAAATCGCACAGCGCATTGGACGCGGCGATATAGCCGCCCATCACGCCGAACGCCTTGCCCAGCGTGCCCTCGATGACGTCGATGCGGTCCATCAGCCCCTCGCGCTCGGCGATGCCCCCGCCGCGCGGGCCATAGAGGCCGACGGCATGGACTTCGTCGATATAGGAGAGCGCGCCATGCGCCTCGCACACGTTCAGAATTTCCTCGATTGGGGCGATGTCGCCGTCCATCGAATAGACGCTTTCGAACGCGACGAGCTTGGCGCGGCCGGCGGGGATCGCGGCGAGGCGGCGGTCCAGATCGCGCCAGTCATTGTGCGCCCACACCTGCCGTTCGGCGCGACTGTGGCGGATGCCCTCGATCATCGAGGCGTGGTTGCCGGCGTCGGAGAGGACGACGCAGTCGGGCAACCGCGCCGCCAGTGTGCCGAGCGCCGCCCAGTTCGAGACATAACCCGAGGTGAAGAGCAGCGCCGCCTCCTTGTCATGCAGGTCGGCAAGCTCGGCCTCGAGCTGGACATGCTGGTGCGTGGTGCCCGAGATATTGCGCGTGCCGCCCGCGCCCGCGCCGCAGCTGTCGATCGTCTCGTGCATCGCCGCGATCACCGCCGGGTGCTGACCCATGCCCAGATAGTCGTTCGAGCACCAGACGGTGACCTCGCGCGTGCCGTCCTCGACATGCTGGCGCGCGCGGGGGAAGGCGCCGCGATGGCGCTCCAGCTCGGCAAAGATCCGGTAGCGGCCCTCGCCCTTCAGCGCGTCGAGCTCACCCCGGAAAAAGCCTTCATAATCCATTATAGCCTCCCGCTTGCGCCTTGTTCAGTTTGGCCCACCGCCACAGCACGGAATCGCGCAGTGGCAGCATGATGAAGAAATGTTCGAGCAGCGCGACGGCGGTGAGCGTGAAAAGCATCATCGCCGCGACGCTCTGCCCCGATCCGGCGGGCGCATCCAGGCCCCGCTGCCAGAGCGCCCAGCTCAGCCACGCCGAGCCGATGGCCGACACGGGGAAGAGCCAGTTCATCCGCGCGGTGCGAAAATAACTTTTGAGATAGGAAAGGTGCGCCGGCATGATTTCGGTCGAGAGATTGGCGACGCCCAGGAAGATGTTCAGCTTGGTCGAAAGCCGCATCAGGTAGAGCAGCGCGAAGGCGTCGGCCGCAAGCCGGTTCGGCGCGCCCCAGAGCAGCGCGTAGAGCAGCGCGCCCGTGGCGACGAGCGCGATCTCGTGATGGATCAGCGTCGCGCTCGCCGAGCGGAAGCGCGCCCAGCCGGTGAGGCCTGGTGTCTCCGGTGCGCGATTGGGGCCGGCGACATAGCCCATGAGGAAGCTCATTTCGTGCCAGCCCCAGATGAGCGTCGCGGCGGCGAAACCGACATAGGCGCCCGTCGGGCTGGTGTCGCCGGCGACGGCGCGCGTCGCCCACAGGCCGCCAATCGCGGTGATTCCCGCGCCCGCCATGCTCCACTTGAACGTCGGGCGCGGCCGGTTGTCGAGCCACACGATCGCCCCGGTCGAGACGAACCACAGCAGTCCGACGTACAGGATCGGCCAGGCGTGCGGCGAGATCACCATGCCGGCTGCAGACGGATGCTCGCGGGTAGCGGGTTCTTGCGCGGGCGCATCAGGAACATGCCGGCGATCGCGGCGGCCGCCTTGCCCATGTTCGCCACGCGCGAGAGCGCGCCGCCGATGCCGCCGCGCCGCTTTGCCTCGGCGATCCGCACCGACGCCTCGCGCAGCCGCTCCATCCGGGCGCGGAAGCGGGGATCGTCGATCGGGAGCAGCACCGGAAAGACCTGCCGGCTGATCTCTGTGGTGATGCGGAACACCTCATAGTCATAGTCGGTCGGATCGAGCCCGAGCGCGGCGTGGAAGGCGGGCCGGTTGTGGTCGCGCACATACATGGTCGCGAACACCGAGAGCTGGAAGAAGCGGATCCACAAGCGGTTGAACCCGGTCAGCAGCCTGGGATCGGCGCGCAGCAGTAGCGCGAACGCCTCGCCATGCTTGAACTCGTCATTGCACCACTGCTCGAACCAGCCGAAGATCGGGTGGAACCGGAACTCCGGCCGCCGCGCGAGATGGCGGAAGATGCTGATATAGCGGGCATAGCCGATCTTCTCCGACAGATAGACGCCGTAGAAGATGAATTTTGGCCGAAAGTAAGTGTATTTCTTGGTCTTGGTGAGGAAGGAGAGGTCGACGCCCAGCCCCTCTTCCTTGAGCGTCTCGTTGATGAAGCCGGCATGGCGGCTCTCGTCGCGGCTCAGGAACCGGAACAGCCGCTTCATGTCCGGGTTCGACGTCCGCTTGGCCATCTCGGCATAGAGGATGCAGCCCGAAAATTCGGACGTCAGCGAGCTGACGAGGAAGTCGATGAACTCGCGGCGCAGATGCGGCGGCAGCGTCGGGATGACGCCCGCGAAGCTCTCGTCACGCCTGAAGTGATTGCGGTTGGGATCGGCCTCGAACTCGGCCATCAGCGCGTCCCAGTCGGCGCGCACCAGCGACACGTCGATGCGGTCGATGGCGGCGAAATCGGTGGTGTAGAAACGCGGCGTCAGCAGCGTGTCGGTCGCGGCGAGCTTGAGGCTCTCGTCGCTGGTGCCGATGCGGACATGGGCGTTCATAGGAAGCTCCTTGGGCTGAAACTGATCTCGTAAAGCTCGGCAAGCTCGAAGCGGGCGCGAAGGAGGGTCCAGGCGCGGCGCAGCGGGCCAGCGAACTCGACGGTGGCGATGCGGCTGAATTCGGCACGTTGGCCGAAGGCGATGCTGATCGGCGCGCCGTGGACGCGTACCCGGTCGCCGGGGCCGATCGCGATGTCGCCGTCCAGTTCGACATGGGCGTGGAAATGCTCGGGCGTCTGCTCAACGCAGACCCGGCAGGGCGTCTCGATCATGGCGCGGCGGACGAGCATCAGCGCGCCTCCAGCAGCTTGAGGAATGCGCCGCGATTGGTCGATCCGAAGCCGTCAAGTTCAATAAGGCGGCCGGTGGCGACATCGGTCAGCGACAGCTCGCCGTCGGCATAGAGCGTGAGGCGGAACGGGCGGTCGGCGCCGAGCCCGTGCATCCGCCGCTCGCGCGCGAGACCGCGCATGACGCCGCGGATGAAGCCGCTGCCTTCCTGGCCGATCATCGCGACGACATGGCCGTCGGCGGTATCGGTGACGCGGACATAGCCGTTCTGGTCGGCAAAGCGCAGCATCCGGTCGCGGACGGGCTGGACGTGGCTTTCGGTGCGCAGCTGTGCGGCGGTCGGGGCGGCGGGGAGGAGGTGGAGGCGCACCGCGCTCACGAACAGCAGCGCGAAGAGGAGCATCCCGCCCGCCAGACGCAGCACGCCGGGCGGGATGAGGTCATGATGGGCGTGCGCGGTGGTCATGCGGCGGCTCCCAGGACGAGGGCGGGCACGGGCGCGGCGGCTGGTGCCGGGGCGTCCTGCCGGGCGACGGGGCTGATCGCGGCGCGCGCGTCGACCAGCATCCGCGCGACGCGCGGCGCATTGGGGACCGCGCGCAACATCGGTTCGGGCGCCTTCAGCCGCCAGGGGCGGGCGTGCGGCCACAGGATCGCCCAGCCGATCCGCGCGCCGCTGAGCGAGAGGGCGATGTCGCCATGGCCGTTCGCGAGCGGGCGGATGTCGGCGGCGGCGATCGCTTTCAGGGGCAAGTTGAACGACATGCTCAGCGCGATGCCGATGCGCATCACCACCCGCCGGTCGGTCAAAGTATATATAGTTGTGCGCGCCGATCCCCAGGCGACCAGATAGACGAGGCCGACACAGACCACCGCCGCGCCCACCGTCAGGCCCAGACCCAACAGGCTGCCCCGCGCCAGCGCATAGAGCGTCAGCGCCGCGAAATAGCCGGCGATCCAGTGGCTGTGAAAGGCGGTGCGGGCGAGCACCCGCCAGTCGGGCGCGCCCTGCCACAGCATCGTTTCGCCCGGCGGCAGGGGCGCGGGGAGGCCGCGCACCGGCTCGCCGTCATGCTCCCTCACAGCACCGGCTCCGCGCGGCCGGGCAGGCCATAGAGCGACCCGCCGCCGAAATAGCCCATGACCCTGTCCTCCTCGGCGCGGGTGATCTGCCCGGCGGTGGCGGGCACCGGCGCGTCGGCGAACTGGTGCGCGGAAAGCGCGCGCACGTCGAGCCGCCGCTTGCGCCGCGACACCTCGACGAAGCCGGCGGGCACCAGCACCGATTTGCCGCCCTCGAGCGCGGTCTCGAAATAGCGGATGAGCCGGTCGGAACGGTCGATCCAGATGTCGGTGACGGTGCCGGCGGTCGCGCCGTCCGCGCCGACCACGGGCCAGCCGCGCGGATCGGGATCCCGCTCGGCGATCCAGAAATGCCCGTCCGCGCTCAGCGGCACGATGCGCAGCCGCCCTTCCATGTCGAGGTCGGGCCAGGGCGCGCGATCGGCATAGGCGGCGGGGCCGACGCCGTCGACCAGCGGATTGCCGGTCGGCGCGTAGGGGGCGCCGCCAAAGCCGGCGGTGCGCCGCGCGGCGATCTCCACCGGCTCGCGGCCCTTGGTCGGCGTCGAGGCGATGCCGCGGTCGAAGGGCAGGCGGAACTCCTTGTACATCGAGGCGGTAAGCGGGCCATAGGCGCTGTCGGCGCGCCCGGTCAGCTCATCCTCGAGCGGATAGCCCTCGCGCCGGTCCTCGCGGCGCAGGTAAAAGACGAGGCCGACGAAAAAGAGGACGAAGGCGTCGAAGCACAGCTCCGCCACGTCCAATCCCCCGGCCAGGACAACATGTGACATCGCTCTTCTCCTCCAGATCAGGTCGGAAACTGGCTCAGCCCGAAACGCGCCGGGCCGGCGGGGGCGACACGCTCCCGCCGGCCGACGAGCGGGCCGAGCGCAATCAGGGTGGCAAGCAGCAGCAGGATTTCGGCAAGGTAGACGGTGCCATAGCCCGTCGCCCGATAAGCCAGCGTGCCGCCAAGGTCGCCGCGCGCCGCCATCGTCGCGATGAGATCGCGCGCGATGCCGCCGGCCGCGATCGCAAGGCCGGCGGCGGTCGCCTGCACCGCGCCCCAGGCGCCGAGCGCGAACCCCGCGCCGCCGCCTTCGGACAGCGCCATGGCGGCGGTCAGCGTGCCGACGAGGAAGAGGCCCGCGCCCAGCCCGATCAGCAGCGCGCCCAGGCCCAGCAATCCGGGCGAGGCGAGCGGCGCCGCGAACAGCACCGCGACAAAGGCGAAGAGGCCGATCATGCCGCCAAAGCCCGCCAGCCGGCTCGCGTCGCCGCCCCGGTCGAGCGCGCGCGCGGCCCAGGCGAAACCGGCGAGGTTCCCCAGCGCCCACAGGCCGGTCAGCATCGTCGTGCCGCCGACGCTCATGCCGAGCGCCTGGCCGCCATAGGGTTCGAGCAGCGCGTCCTGCGCGCTGAACGCCGCCGCGCCGAGACCGACGGCGACGAGCAGGCGCAGCGCGCCGGGCCGGGCGGCGAGCGCGCGCCACACATCGCCGAGCGGCGGGGCCGGGGGCTGCGCCTCGACCTCGTGGCGGGGGCGGCGCGCCTCCTGCTTCCACAGCGCGACGCCGTTGAGGAGGATGCTGACGAGCGCCGCGCCCTGCACCACCTGCACCAGCCGGGTCGGCGAGAAGGGGGTGAGCGCGTCGGAAACGAGCAGCGCCGTCACCATCATGCCGACGAGCAGCATGACATAATGGAGCGCGACGGCGCGCGGCCGCGCCGCCTCCGGCGCGAGATCGGTGAGGAGCGAGAGGCCGGCGGTCTGGACAGTGTGGAAGCCCGCGCCGGCAAGGAGGAAGGCGAGCACGCTCGCCCCCGTGCCGAGCGCGGCCACGTCCGCCCGGCTCATCAGCGTCAGCGCGAACGGCATCAGCGCCAGGCCCGCCCATTGCAGCAGCGCGCCGAACCAGAGATAGGGCACCCGCTTCCAGCCCAGGATCGAGCGGTGGTGATCCGATCGGTGGCCGATCAGCACGCGCAGCGGGGCGAAGACGAGCGGCAGCGAGATCAGCACCGCGACCAGCCAGACCGGCACGCCCAGCTCGACCACCATGACGCGGTTGAGCGTGCCGTTGAGCAGCACGATCGTCATCCCCACCGACACCTGGAACAGCGAGAGGCGCAGCAGCCGGCCGAGCGGCAACCCCTCGCTCGCGGCGTCGGCGAAGGGCAGGTAGCGGCCCGCCACCCGGCTCCAGCGTGCCGAAAGGGGCGCCGCGCCCGCCATCAGCCGCGCACCAGTTCCATGGCCTGACTGGTGTAGAAGCCGCTGATGATGCGTTCGGTGCGGCCGACCTGCCAGCCGGGGAGCGCGGCGAGGCGCTCGCGCAGGGCGTGCTCGGCGACCGGCTGGAGCGCGGGCGAGCGGTTGCCGCGCGGGAAGACCCGCCCGACCCCGTGCATCGCGGCGAGCAGGCGGGTGCGCGGGGCGAAGGTGAAGACGATCGAGCGCCGCGTGCGCCCGGCGAGGGCCGTCAGCGCGGCGGTGATGTCGTCGAGCGTATAGTGGATGAGCGAATCCATCGCGACGGCATGGTCGAACCGGCCCAATTGCGGGTCGAGCATGTCGCCGACATGCCAGTCGATCGTGCCATGGCCGAGGAAGCCGGGCGCCCGGTGCCGCGCGACCTCGACGAGGCCGCCCGCGACGTCGATCGCGGTCACCTCCGCCCCCCGGCGCGCGGCGGCGACCGCGAGCGCCCCCGTCCCGCAGCCCGCGTCGAGCAGGCGCGTGCGGCGCAGGTCATGCGGCAGCATGTCGAGCAGCGTCTCGCGCATCCGCTCCCGCCCGGCGCGCACGGTGGCGCGGATGCCGCTCACCTTGGCGTCGGAAGTGAGCTGTTCCCAGGCGCTCCGCGCGGTGCGGTCGAAATACTGTTCGAGCCGTTCGCGCTGGGCGGCATAGCCCTGGCCGACGGGGGGAGGCGCGAGCGTGGCCATCATTCAAACCCCAGAAAGTCGAAGATTTCGCGGTCCTTCATCGGCGTCGCGTCGAGCGCGGGAACGCCGCGCCACAGCGCGTCGGCGAGGCGCAGATATTCGGCGCGGGCGATCTCCACGTCGGGCGCGTCGTCCATCTCGAAGAGCGTGCACTTCTTGAGCCGCGAGCGGCGGATCGCGTCGACATCCTTGAAATGGGCGAGGCGCTGGAGCCCGGTGGCGGCGGCGAAGCGGTCGATCTCGTCGGTGTCGGCCGATCGGTTGGCGACGAGCCCGGCGACGCGGACGTTGTAGTTCTTCGCCTTGGCGTTGATGGCGGCGATGATGCGGTTCATCGCGAAGATCGAATCGAAATCGTTGGCGGTGACGACGAGCGCGCGCTCGGCATGTTGCAGCGGGGCGGCGAACCCGCCGCACACCACGTCGCCCAGCACGTCGAAGATGACGACGTCGGTATCGTCGAGCAGATGATGCTGCTTCAGCAGCTTGACGGTCTGGCCGACGACATAGCCGCCGCAGCCGGTGCCGGCCGGCGGCCCGCCCGCCTCGACGCACATGACACCGTTGTAGCCCTCGAACATATAGTCCTCGGGCCGCAGCTCCTCGGCGTGGAACTCGACCGATTCGAGCACGTCGATCACCGTCGGCATCAGCTTTTTCGTGAGGGTGAAGGTGCTGTCATGCTTGGGATCGCAGCCGATCTGCAGCACGCGGTGGCCGAGCCTGGAAAAGGCGGCGGAGAGGTTGGACGAGGTGGTCGACTTGCCGATCCCGCCCTTGCCATAGACCGCGAACACCTTGGCGCGGCCGATGCGAACGGCGGGATCGAGATGGACCTGGACGCTGCCGTCGCCATCGGGGGGTGCGTGGGGATCGAGCAGCATGAGGTTACTCCGCGGCGACCAGGCCTTCCAGCCGGTCCTCTATGTCATCGGCCGCCGCGCGCAACGCGGCGAGGGTGGCGGCGTCGGGCGACCAGAACTGGCGGTCGGACGCCTCGAGCAGGCGATCGGCCATCCGCGCCGACGCCTTGGGATTGAGCGTCGCGAGGCGCGCGCGCATGGCGGGATCGAGCACGAAGGTCTCGCTGATCCGCTGATAGACCCAGGGCGCGACGGCGCCCGTCGTCGCGGACCAGCCCGCGGTCGCGGTCACATGCGCCTCGATATGCTTCACGCCCTCGGCGCCATGCGCGAGCATCGCCTCGAACCAGCGCGGGTTCAGCGTGCGGGTGCGCGTCTCCAGCTCGACCTGTTCGCCCAGCGTGCGGACCTTGGTGGCGCCCTGCGTCGCGTCGACGATGTAGACCGGGGGCGCCTCGCCGCCCTTCGCGCGCGCGACCGATCGGCTGATGCCGCCCAGCGTATCGACATACTGGTCGATATCGGTGACGCCCAGCTCGACCGAATCGAGGTTCTGATAGGCAAGGTCGACGCCGGCGAGCGCCGACTTGAGCAGCGCGTGCTGGCGCACCGGCACGCCCGAGCGGCCATAGGCGAAGCCCTTGCGCGTCTCGAACGCGTCGGCGAGTTCATCGGGATCGGTCCACACGCCGCCGTCGATCAGCGTGTTGACGTTCGCGCCATAGGCGCCTTCGGCATTGGAGAAGACGCGCAGCGCCGCCACCTCGTCTCCGCACTGGTGGAGCGCCTCGTGCGCGAGGCTGTGCTTGCGCACGAAGTTCATGGCGAGCGGCTCGTCGGCGCGGCTCGCGAGCCAGGCGGCCTCGGCCAGCATCCGCGTCTGGAGCGGGAGCAGATCGCGGAAAATGCCCGAGAGGGTGACGATCACGTCGATGCGCGGGCGGCCCAGCTCGCCCAGCGGGATCAGCTCGGCCCCGGCGAGGCGGCCATAGCCGTCGAAGCGCGGCCGCGCGCCCATCAGCGCCAGCGCCTGCGCGAGCTGCGTGCCCTCGCTCTTCAGATTGTCGCTGCCCCACAGGACCATCGCGACGCTTTCGGGGAGCGCCGCGCCATGGCGGGCGAGCAGCCGGTCGACCGCCTGCCGCGCCTCCCCCACCGCGATCGTGCTCGGGATGCGGAAGGGATCGAAGCCGTGGAGGTTGCGACCCGTCGGCAGCACCTCCGGCCGGACGATGAGGTCGCCGCCGGGCGCGGGGGCGACGAAACGGGCGTCGAGCGCGCGGACGAGGGCGCCCAGTTCGTCATTGGCGGCGAGCTTTTCGGCAATGGCGGCCCGCTCGCCCTCGGGAAAGACGGCGAGGAAACGGTCGAGCGCCTCGCCCCGCGGCGCGTCGCCCAGGACGTGCAGCCCCTCGGGGATCAGGCTGGTTTCCAGTTCGTAGAGCCGGGGGGCGAGTGCCTCGGGATCGCCGCCGTCGAGATCGATCGCCCCGGCCTGGTCGCGGATCAGCGCGGCGAGATCGGCGCGCTCGGCCGCATCCCCGCTCGCGCGCCAGCGGTGGAGCGACGCCTTGAGCTCGTTCAGCCCCTTGTAGAGCCCGGCCTGCGCCAGCGCGGGCGTGAGATGGGAGACGAGCGTCGCGCCGCCGCGCCGCTTGGCGATCATCCCTTCCGACGGGTTGTTGGTGGCGTAGAGGTAGAAATTGGGCAGCGCGCCGATCAGCCGCTCGGGCCAGCATGCGGCGGTGAGGCCGACCTGCTTGCCGGGCATGAACTCGAGCGCGCCATGGGTGCCGAAGTGCAGGACGGCATGGGCGCCGAAATCCTCGCGCAGCCAGCGGTAGAAGGCGGAAAAGGCGTGGGTCGGCGCGAACTGGCCCTCGAACAGGAGGCGCATCGGATCGCCCTCCCAGCCGAAGGCGGGCTGGAGGCCGACGAAGACATTGCCGAACCGTTCGCCGAGGATGTGGAGCGAGGCGCCGTCGGCATTGTGCTTGCCCGGCGCCGGCCCCCATTGCGCCTCGATCGCGCGCAGATGCGGCTCGCGGCGGACATGGTCGTCGGTGGGGACGCGGGCGTGGACGTTGGCGTCGCCGCCGAAACGGGCGGCGTTCCCCTCCAGCACGCGGGCGCGCAGATCGTCGACGCTGGCGGGCACGTCGACCGCGTAACCCTCGGCCGCGAGGCGGGCGAGCGTCGCGTGGAGCGACTGCCACACGCCGAGGAACGCGGCGGTGCCCGGCGCGCCCGCGTTGGGCGGGAAGTTGAAGAGGACGATGCCGATCCGCCGCTCCGCCCGCTCCGACCGGCGCAGCGCGACCAGCGCGGCGGCCTTGGCGGCGAGCGCGGCGGCGCGTTCGGGATCGCTCCGCATCGTGCGCGCGTCGGCGCTGGCCGAGCGGCCGCCGAACACGCTCGGCACGATCGCGCCGTCGAGCTCGGGGATCGCGACCATCAGCGTCGCTTCGAGCGGGAGCAGCCCCTGCCGCCCGGCCCGCCAGTCGTCGAGCGTCTGGAACTCGACCGGATGCGCGGCGATATAGGGCACGTCGAGCGCGGCGAGCGTCCTGGCCGCTGCGTCCGCGTCGTTATAGGCCGGCCCGCCGACCAGCGAGAAGCCGGTGAGGCTCACGACCGCATCGACGGTCGCGCGCCCCTCGGCCATGAAGAAACGCTCGATCGCGGGCCGCGCGTCCAGTCCGCTGGCGAACGCCGGGATGACTCGCAGCCCCCGCGCCTCCAGCGCGGCGATGACGCCGTCATAATGATCGGTGTCGCGCGCGAGGATGTAGCTGCGCAGCATGAGGAGGCCGACCGTGCCCGTCGCCTTGGCCACGGCGGGGAGGTCGGCGATCCGCCCGGCGATGCGGCCGGCGCGGTAGAGGCCGACATCGGGATAGTCCACCGGCGGCGCGGCGGGCGTCCGGCCCCGCAGCGCGCGGCGCGGGCCGTCGGCATAGCGGTCGACCAGCGCGCGGACCATCGCGACGACATTATCGTCCGACCCGGCGAGCCAGTATTGCAGCGTCAGGAAATAGGCGCGCACGTCCTGCGCGGCGCCGGGGATGAACCTGAGGATCCGGGGCAGGCGGCGCAGCATCCGCATCTGCCTGTCGCCCGAGTCGCCGCCGCCGCCCGGCCGCGTGGAGCCGCGCAGCTTCTTCATCAGCGCCATGAGGCCGCTCGCGGGCCGGGCCATGCTGTAGCCGCCCATGCGGGTGAGGCGCACCACCTCGCTGCCCGACATCATGCCGACGATCGCGTCGCAATCGTCGCGCCGGGCGGCGAGCGCGGGGAGGACCGCGTTGATATGATCCTCCATGAACAGCATCGTCGCGACGATGATGTCGCCGCGCGCGATGTCGGCGAGCGCGCGGGGCAGCGCCTGCGGGTCGCGGTCCCATTCGGAGGCGGCGTGATAGCCGATGCTGATCCCGCTGCCCTTGAGCCGCGCCTCGGCCCGCTCGACCGCGCCGGCGAGGTGCGTGTCGAGCGTCACGAAGACGATCCGCACGGGAATGGCGGGGGCGGGGGCGGGCTCAGCGGCCATAATGCGCCTTCGCGTCGTAGAGCGTGGCGAGGTCGATGGAGGCGCGGCCCTGTGCGATCGCGAACGCCTCGGTATTGCGGCGCGCCTTGCCGCGCACGAAGAAGGGGATCTTGCGCAGTTCCTGCTCGGCTTCGGGGGTCCAGAGCGCCGGATCCCCGTCGGGCGCGGCGTGGGGCGGGCGATCGGCCAGTGGCCCGTGGAGCGGCTCCACGACCAGCGCCGCGACGGGCGAGGCGCCCCCGGCGCCGACCGCCGCCAGTTCCCGCTCCCGCCCGCCGCCCGGCGCGGCCGCCATCGCCAGATGGCTCGCCCCCGCCTCGTCGGAAAATTCCGGATCCTCGCGGAACATGGCGAGCAGATGCTCCTCCAGCCCCATGACGAGCGGGTGGACCCAGCTGTCGAAGAGGACGTTGGCGCCCTCGAACCCCATTTGCGGCGAATGGCGCGCGGGGAAGTCCTGGACATGGACCGGCGCCGAGATGACCGCGCAGGGGATGCGCAGCTTCTTGGCGATGTGGCGCTCCATCTGCGTGCCCAGCACCAGTTCGGGCTGCAGCGCGGCGATCGCCGCCTCGACCTCCAGATGGTCGTCGGTGATGAGCGGCGTGACGCCGTGCTCGGCGGCGGCGGCGCGCAGCTCGCGCGCGAATTCGCGGTTGTAGCAGCCCAGGCCGCAGACCTCGAACCCCAGCTCGTCGCGCGCGACGCGGGCGGCGGCGGCGGCACGGGTCGCGTCGCCGAAGATGAAGACGCGCTTGCCGGTGAGATAGGTCGAATCGACCGAGCGGCTCCACCAGGGCAGGCGCGTGGCCGCCCCGTCGAGCGCCGGGCGCGGATCGACCCCGGCCGCGTGCGCGACCTCCTCGACGAATTCGGCGGTGGCGCCGATGCCGATGGGCACGGTGCGGACGGTCGGCTGGCGATAGGTCATTTCAAGCCAGCGCGCCGCCTCGCCGCCGATCTCGGGATAGAGGAGGATGTTGAAATCGGCCTCGCCCAGCCGCGCGATGTCGGCGGGCGACGCGCCGAGCGGGGCGACGATGTTGACGCCGATCCCCATCCGGCCGAGCAGCGCGGTGATTTCCGCCACGTCGTCGCGGTGGCGGAAGCCGAGCGCGCAGGGGCCGAGCAGGTTGGCGCGCGGCGGGCCGGCCGGGCGCGCGGGCCGCTCGGCCGGGCACAAGGCGCGGACGAGGCGGTAGAAGGTCTCGGCCGCGCCCCAGCTTTCCTTGCGCTGATAGCTCGGCAGCTCGAGCGGCACGACGGGGATGGGGAGCGCCAGCGCCTCCGCCAGGCCGCCCGGATCGTCCTGGATCAGCTCGCCGGTGCACGAGGCGCCAACCAGCATCGCCTCGGGCGCGTGGCGCTCATAGGCCGCGAGGGCGGCGTCCTTGAAGAGCTGCGCGGTGTCACGGCCGAGGTCGCGCGCCTCGAAGGTGGTGAAGGTGACGGGCGAGCGGTGGCTGCGCCGCTCGATCATGGTGAAGAGGAGATTGGCGTAGGTGTCGCCCTGCGGTGCGTGGAGGACGTAGTGGACGCCGCGCATCGCCGTCGCCACGCGCATCGCCCCGACATGCGGCGGACCTTCATATGTCCAGACCGCGAGCTGCATCAGACCCTCAGCACGTCGCGGCGCCGCAGCGGCCGCGCGAAGAGTTCGGCGAGGTCGCCCGCCTGCTCGAAGCCGTGGATGGGCGTGAACACCAGCTCGATCGCCCATTTGGTCGTCAGCCCCTCCGCCTCGAGCGGATTGGCGAGGCCGAGGCCGCAGACGGTGAGATCGGGCCGCGCGGCGCGCACCCGGTCGAGCTGCTCGTCGACGCTCGACCCTTCGGTGACGGGCAGGCCGGCGGGGAGCAGCGCCAGCTCCTCGGCCATGTGGCGCGCGTGGAGATAGGGCGTGCACACCTCGACCGGGCGCATCCCCAGCTCGCTGGCGAGGAAGCGGGCGAGCGGCACCTCGAGCTGCGAATCGGGGAGGAAGAAGATCGTCTTGCCCGCCAGCCGCTCGCGATGGCGCTCCAGCGCGCGCTTCGCCCGCTCGCGCGCGGGGGCGATGGTCTGGCGGACATGCACCTCGTCGATGCCAAAGGCGGCGGCGGCGGCGCGCACCCAGGCCGCCGTCCCGTCCGCGCCGAACGGGAAGGGCGCGGCAATGCGCGTGGCGCCGCGCGCCTCGAGCGCGCGGGCGGTGTCGCCGAGAAAGGGCTGGGCGAGGAGGAAGCAGGTGCCGGGGCCGACCGGCGGCAGCGCGCGCGCGCTGCGGCCGGGGAAGAAGCGCGCCTCGCCGATCCCCAATGCGGCGAACAGGCGCGCGAACTGGTCCTCGACGATGTCGGGCAGCGCGCCCACGATCAGCAGCGCGGGGAGCGGCGGGCCGGCGGGGACGGGGCATTCGGGCACCAGCGCGGCGAGGCAGGCGTCCTCGCCCTGGGTGAAGCTGGTCTCGATCCCGCTGCCCGAATAGCTCAGCACGCGCAGGCCGGGGCGCGCGGCGTCGAGCCGGCTGGCGGCGCGGGCGAGGTCGAGCTTGATGACCTCGCTCGGGCAGGAGCCGACGAGGAAGAGGGTGCGGATCTCCGGCCGCCGCTCGATCAGGCGGTTGACGACGCGGTCCAGCTCGCTCTCCAGCTCGCTCATCCCGGCCAGGTCGCGCTCCTCGATGATCGCGGTCGCGAAGCGCGGCTCGGCGAAGATCATGACCCCGGCGGCCGACTGCAGCAGATGCGCGCAGGTCCGCGAGCCCACGACGAGGAAGAAGGCGTCGGGCATCTTGCGGTGGAGCCACACGATGCCGGTGAGGCCGCAGAACAGCTCGTGCTGGCCGCGCTCGAAACGCAGCGCCGGGCGCGAGGGCGCCTCGCGCGGGGGGGCAAGGCCGCTCATCCCGCCACCGCCGGCGCCGCCGCGCCCTGCAGCCGCGCCGCGCGCAGCTTGAGCAGGAACTGCCCGGCATTGACGACATAGGCGGCATAGCCCGCCAGCGCGACCAGCAGCCGCGCCTCGATCCCGCCGCGCCCGGTCGCCAGCAGCGCCAGATAGGCGGTGTGCAGCGCGATCACGATCATGCTGACCGCGTCCTCCCAGAAGAAGGCGGGGGCGAAGAGGTAGCGGCCGAACACGTCCTTCTCCCAGATCGCGCCGGTGACCATGATCGCGTAGAGCGCCATCGTCTTGGCCACGACCGAGGCATCGGCAGCCAAGGCGCCCGCGCCGGTGGCGAGGAAGCGCAGCACGAGGACGAGGCTGACGAGGAAGACGAGGAACTGGACGGGGGCGAGAATGCCCTGGACAAGCGTCCAGGGACTCGAGTCCCGGCGGCGGCGCTCCTCCTGCGTGTAGAGCGCGCGCGGGGTGCGGACGGTTGCTGTTGCCTGTGCCAAGTCGGGCACCTCCCCAAGACAGGCAGATTAGGCCCGGCCGCCAGCAAGTGTCAAGCCAGCTTGTCGTCCAGTTATGTTTACATTAAGTTCTTTTCATTATTGTCATCGCGCCAACAGTGCGTTAGCTTCGAGTCTCCGCATCAAGGGGGCACACCGCCCTGGCGGACAGAGCCCCCTGGGGCCGACGCACCTCCTGCGCCGACCATGGAGGGGGAGTCGGCGGATGGCGACCATCATTGGCTTTGGCGGCAAGCGGTCCAGAGGAGCCCCGGACAGGGGGTCACCGGACAGGGGTTCACCGGATGAGGCATGGATCGGGCAGCGCCCCGCGCGCCGCCGCAGGACGATCGGCGAGGTGCTGACGCTGGGCGTCATTCCCCGGCTGCTGCTCAGCCAGGACCGCCCGCCGGCCGAGCCCGCGATCGGTGATCCGCTCATCAGCGCGCAGGACATCGCGCAGCTCGCGCCGATCGCGCTCAACGAACCCGCGCCGACGCTGCTCGACCGGGTCGAGGCGGTCATGCGCCGGGGCGTGTCGGCGCAGGAGGTGTTCGTCGATCTGCTGGCCCCGATCGCCCGCTGGATGGGCGAGCAGTGGGAGGAGGACCGGGTCGATTTCGTCACCGTCACCATGGGGCTGTGGCGGCTGCAGGAAGTGTTGCGGCTGGTCGCGGGCAACACCGCGCGGGCCGACGATCCCGGCCGCCGCGCCGCGCTGTTCGCGCCGATGCCGGGCGACGACCACAGTTTCGGCGCGGTGATGGTCCAGGAATGTTTCGACATCGCCGGCTGGGACACGCGGCTGCTCGTCCAGCCGAGCCAGAAGGCGCTGATCGACGCGGTCGCGGCGCGCCATTTCGACCTGCTCGGCCTCACCATCAGCTGCGACTGCAAGGTCGACCGGCTGCTCTCGCTGGTCCACGGGCTGCGCAGCGTGTCGGCCAATCCCAATCTGTGCATCATGATCGGCGGGCGGGTGCCGGCCGAAAACCCCGGCCTGGTGGCGCTGGTCGGCGCTGACGGTACGGCATCCACGGCCCCGGAGGCGGTCGCGCTGGCGGACCGGCTGGTGCATGTCACCCGCATGGCCGCGACGGCTTGATTTGGCGACGTGAGTGAACCAAAAGCCGCCCTCCTGGGAGCCCCGGCTTCCGTTCCGGGACGCGAGGCGCTGGTTGCGGTCATTCAAGGATTCGGTTGTCGAGCGGCTTCTCACCCTGGCCGGTGACATCGTGCTCCTCCTCGACAAGGGGGGGGTGATCCGCGACGTCGGCGGCGCGGCCGAGACCGCGCGCATCCTCCAGGACCGGGTCGGCCAGCCGTGGATCGAGACGGTCACGATCGAGAGCCGCGCCAAGATCGAGGACATGATCGCCGGCCGGTCGGACGACCGCTGGCGCCAGGTCAACCAGCTCGACGAGCGCGGCGACGTGCCGATCCGGTACATGACCGTGGCGCTCGAGAGCGGCGAGATGATCGCGATCGGCCGCGACGAGCGCGCCAACGCGCAGCTCCAGCAGCGCCTGCTCCAGGTGCAGCAGTCGCTCGAGCGCGACTATCTGGCGCTGCGCCAGGCCGAGTCGCGCTACCGCCTGCTCTTTGACATGACCGCCGAGCCGACGCTGGTGGTGGAGGCCGCGACGCGCCGCGTGCGCGAGCTCAATCCCGCCGCGCGCCAGGCGCTCGGCATCCGCGGCAACGCCGCCGGGCAGACGCTGTCGAGCTTTTTTCCCGCCGCCGAGCGCGACGGGGTGATCGCGTTCCTGGGCGCGGCGGCGGCGGGGGCGGACGCGGCGCCGATGGCGGTGCAGACGGCCGCGGGCGAGGCGCGCCTGTCCGCGCGCCCCTTCCGCCAGGCCGGCGGCGCCTTCCTGCTCGTCCGGCTGGCGTTGCCCGGCGCGACCCCCGCTCCCGGCCCCGACGTCGCCGCGATCCTCGCGCGGATGCCGGACGCCTTCGTCCTCACCGATGTCGCGCTCACCCTCGTCACCGCCAACGACGCCTTTGTCGAACTGGTGCAGGCGAGCGCGGCGGACGGACTGCGCGGGCGGGGGCTGGGCGAGTTCGTCGGCCGGCCCGGCATCGACCTCGACCTCGTCGTCGCGCAGCTCGGCGAACATGGCGTCGCGCGCAATGTCGCGACCATCCTGCGCGGGCTCGACGGCGGCGAGGAGCAGGTGGAAGTCTCGGCGGTGCATGTGCCCGACGCGGGCGGCTTCTATGCCTTCAGCCTGCGCGTGGTGGCGCGGCGCATCCGCGACCTGCCGCCTGCGAGCCACGAACTGCCGCGCTCGGTCGAACAGCTCACCGAACTCATCGGCCGGATGCCGCTCAAGGACATCGTGCGCGAGAGCACCGACCTGATCGAGCGGCAGTGCATCGAGGCGGCGCTGGCCTACACCTCCAACAACCGGGCGTCGGCGGCGGAGATCCTCGGCCTCAGCCGGCAGAGCCTCTATTCGAAGCTGCACCGGCACGGGCTGGTGTCGTCCGAAACGGTGGACGAATAACACTGTCAAGACAGATTGACGGTCGGGTGGGGCGGGCATAGACTGCCGGCCATGACTCGGTCAGCTCTCGCGGTTCACGCCTCCCGCGTCCCGGCGCCGGCCGACGTGCTGGCCCTTCTCAAGCCGATCACCTGGTTCCCGCCGATGTGGGCGTTCCTGTGCGGCGCGGTCTCGGCCGGCGTGCCGCTGGGGCCAAGGCTCGGGCTCGTTGCCGCCGGGCTGCTGCTCACCGGGCCGCTGGTGTGCGGCGCGTCGCAGGCGGTGAACGACTGGTTCGACCGCCATGTCGACGCGATCAACGAGCCCGGCCGGCCGATTCCCTCCGGGCGCATCCCCGGCCGCTGGGGGCTTTACATCGCGCTCATCGGCGGGGCGGTCTCGCTCGGCGTCGCGGCGGCGATGGGGGCGCTGGTCCTTGGCGCGACCGCGCTCGCGCTGCTCTCGGGCTGGGTCTACAGCGCCCCCCCGCTGCGGCTCAAGGCCGATGGCTGGCTGGGGCCGCTCGTCGTGGCGCTGAGCTATGAGGGGCTGACGTGGTTCACCGGCGCGGCGCTGCTCGGCGGGGCGATGCCGGGTGCGCCCATTCTTCTCGTGCTGACCCTCTACAGCCTGGGCGCGCACGGCATCATGACGCTGAACGATTTCAAGGCGCTGGAAGGCGACCGGGCGACGGGCGTGCGCTCGCTCCCCGTGCGGCTGGGCAGCGACCGCGCCGCGCGGCTCGCCTGCTGGGTGATGGCGGTGCCGCAGGCGGCGGTGGCGGCGCTGCTGGCGCGCTGGCAACTGGGCTGGGCGGCGGGCGCGGTCGCGCTGTCGCTCGCGGCGCAGCTCGTGCTGATGCGGCGGATGCTGGGCGATCCCTTGCGCCTCGCGCCCTGGTACGCGGCGACCGGGGTGACGCTCTATGTGCTGGGGATGCTGGGCGCGGCGATCGGATTGCGGGGGCTGTGATGCACGATATCGGCTGGACGGGAACGCTGCGCCTGGGCCTCGTGCAGGCCGCGATCGGGGCGATGGTGATGATCTCCACCTCGCTGCTCAACCGGATCATGATGGTCGAATATGGCCTTGCCGCCGCGGTGCCGGCGGGGCTCGTCGCCTGGCATTATGCCGTGCAGCTCTCGCGCCCGCTCTGGGGCCATGGCTCGGACCGGGGGCGGCGGCGGAGCCCGTGGATCATCGGCGGCATGGGCGTGCTGGGGCTCGGCACGCTGCTCGCGGTCGACGCGCTGCCGCTGATCGCGACGAGCCCGGTCAGGGGCATGGCGCTCGCCATCCTCGCTTACGCGCTGATCGGCGCGGGCGTCGGCGCGGCCGGCACGTCGATGCTGGCGCTGCTCGCCGCGCACACCCCGCCGCCGCGCCGCGCGGCCGCCGCCGCGACGGTGTGGATCATGATGATCGCCGGCATCGCCATCTCGGCCGGGGTCGTCGGCGGCCTGATCGACCCCTTCTCGGTCGAGCGGCTGGCGATGGTGGTGGGCGGCGCGGTGCTGGTGGCGTTCCTGCTCGTGCTGCTCGTCCTCGCCGGGCTGGAGCGCGAGGGCGCGGCGGCGCCGGCGGAGGCGGGGGGCGATTTCCCGGCCGCGCTGCGATCGGTGTGGGCCGATGCGGCGGCGCGGCGGTTCACCTTGTTCATCTTCGTCTCGATGCTGGCCTATAGTATGCAGGATCTGATCCTCGAGCCTTTTGGCGGCCTCGTTTTCCGCCTGTCGCCCGGCGCGACGACGCGGCTTTCGGGCGTGCACCATGGCGGCATATTGGCGGGGATGATCCTCGCCGGCGCGGGCGGGATGCTGCTCGCGGGCCGGCGCGCGGCCGATCCCGAGCGGTGGATCGTCGCGGGGTGCCTCGTCTCGGCGCTCGCGCTGTGCGGGCTGACGCTGGGCGCGGCGCACGCCGAGCAGTGGCCGCTTGGCGGAAATCTGATCGCGCTGGGGCTCGGCAACGGGCTGTTCACCGCCGCCGCGCTCGGCGCGATGATGCGCCTCGCGGGCGCGGCGGGCGGCACGCGGTCGGGGATGCGGATGGGCGTGTGGGGCGCGGCGCAGGCGATCGCCTTCGGGCTTGGCGGGCTCTCGGGCGCGGTGCTCGTCGACGTGCTGCGGCACTGGCTGGGCATCGAGGGTCTCGCCTTCCAGATCGCCTTCGCGGTCGAGGCGTCGCTGTTCCTGCTCTCGGCCCTGATCGCGGCGAGCCTAGGCCGGGGGCCGGCGCGCGCGCCGGTCGCGGTGGCGGCATGACGCGCTACGACGCCATCGTCATCGGCGGCGGGCCGGCGGGCGCGACCGCCGCGCACGAACTCGCCCGCGCCGGGCGGCGCGTGCTGCTGCTCGACCGGGCGGGGCGGATCAAGCCGTGTGGCGGGGCGGTGCCGCCGCGCCTGCTCGCCGATTTCGACATCCCCGCCGCGCTGCTCGTCGCCAAGGTGACGGCGGCGCGGATGATCGCGCCCTCGTCGCGCGTCGCCGACATGCCGGTGGACGAGGATGGCTATGTCGGCATGGTCGACCGCGAAGTCTTCGACGAATGGCTGCGCGAGCGGGCGGTCCGCGCCGGGGCCGAGCGGCGCACCGGCACCTTCGAGACGATCGAGCGCGACGCCGGTGGCGGCGCGGTCGTCTGCTACCGCGCCACCCGCAGCGCCCCGGTCGAGCGGGTCTCCGCGAAACTGGTGATCGGCGCGGACGGCGCGCGATCGGGCGTCGCGCGCCAGTGCATTCCGGGCGGCGCGGCGGTCAAATGCGTGTTCGCCTATCATGAGGTGATCGAGGCGCCGTTGGGTGACAGCGACGCCTACGCCGCGCGCCGCGCCGACGTGTTCTATCAGGGCGAGCTGTCGCCCGATTTCTACGCCTGGGTCTTCCCGCACGGCGCGCAGGCGAGCATCGGCGTGGGGAGCGCCGACAAGGGCTTCGCGCTGCGCGGCGCGGTGAGCCGGCTGCGCGACCGGCTCGGCCTCGACGCCTGCCGGACGGTGCGGCAGGAGGGGGCGCCGATTCCGCTCAAGCCGCTGAAACGCTGGGATAATGGCCGCGACATACTGGTCGTCGGCGACGCGGCGGGCGTCGTCGCGCCGGCCTCGGGCGAGGGCATCTATTATGCGATGACCTGCGGGCGGATGGGGGCGCAGGCGGGGCTCGCCTTCCTCGCCAGCGGCCGGCCGGCCGCGCTCAAACAGGCGCGGCGCCAGTTCATGCGCGCGCATGGCACGGTGTTCTGGGTGCTCGGGATCATGCAGTATTGCTGGTATTCGAGCGACAAGCGCCGCGAGCGCTTCGTCAGGATGTGCGCGGACCCCGACGTGCAGCACCTCACCTGGCAGGCCTATATGCACAAGCGGCTGGCGCGGCGGAAGCCGATGGCGCACCTGCGCATCTTCCTCAAGGACACCGCGCATTTGCTGGGGTTGCAGCCGATATCGCGATGAGCAAGCCCTGGACCCTGCCGCTTGTCCTTGCCGGCCTCGCCGCCCTGGCGGTGGCGATGCTCGGCATGACGATGACCGATCTTGGCCCCTGGTACCGCGGCCTCGCCATGCCGCGCTGGGCGCCGCCCGATCCGGTCTATGGCGCGGCCTGGACGCTGATCTACGCCTGCATCGCGCTGTCGGGCGCGCTCTCGACGCGCGCCGCGCCCAATCGCCGGGCGGTGGAGATGCTGATCGGCCTGTTCGCGCTCAACGGCTTCCTCAACATCATGTGGAGCGTGCTGTTCTTCCAGATGCGCCGGCCCGACTGGGCGCTGGCCGAGCTGGTGGCGCTGTGGCTGTCGATCGTGCTGCTGATGGTGGCGACGGGGCGGCGCGCGCGCGCGGCGGCGCTGCTGCTCGTCCCCTATCTGCTGTGGGTGAGTTTCGCGGGTCTGCTCAACTGGGAAGTCGTGCGCCTCAACGGTCCGTTCGGCTGAGGCGATGGCCGCCTATTTCGCGAGCGGACGCGCGGCGGACGTCATCGTCGCCATCCTGCTGATCGAGGCGCTGTGGCTGATCGGGTCGCGGCGGATGCGGCCGGTCGAGGTGCTGGGGCTGGCCGGGCCGGGGCTGCTCATCGTGCTGGCGCTGCGCGGCGCGCTGACGGGCGCGCCCTGGCCGGCGGTCGCGCTGCCGCTCGCCGCCGCCTTTCCGCTCCACCTGCTCGATCTGGTCCGCCGGATGCGGCCGATGCGGAGCCGGCGGCGCAGTTAGCGCGCGACTCGCCGCCGCGGATGTGTCATGATGCGGGCGCCGGCAGGCGTCGGAGGCCGGCGTCCGCCGGGGCGGACGGCCCGGCCGGAAGGGGGCGCGGGCTCGGGAGGGGGGACCAGGATGCGCTTTCACCCGCTGCGCGACCGCCTGCTGGCCGAGGCCCATGCGCGCCCCTCCACCCCGCTCGACGCGCCGATGCTCGTCACCCGGCTCGCGGCGCTCTCCGGGATCGAGGGCGCGGAGGCGGACCGCGCGCACATGGCGGCGCTGTGCGCGGCGCTGGGTCAGCCGGGGCCGGCGCCGGGGATGAAATGGTGGGCGCTCGACACCGGCGACTGGCAGTTGCGGTGGGAGCGGCATTCGGAATTCTCGAGCTGGACGGTCCAGCGCCTGCCGCGCGACGCGGGCGATACCGACGGCGCCGACGTCGTCCCGCCGGACTGGATCGCGGCGCTGCCGGGGCCGGTGCTCGTCTTCTCGACGGTGCGGCTGCGGCGCGCGCATCACAGCCATGCCGCGCCCGACAACCGCCAGGACGTGATCGGATCGCGCCTGCTCGACGGCGCGGCGACGCTGCTCACCGATCTGCGGCCCGACGCGCGCGGCATGACCTGTTTCGACGTCGTCCTCCATTCGGGCGACGAGGTGGTCGCCGGCCGCATCACGCTGACCCTGCTCGAGATCGAGACGTACCGCCTGCTCGCGCTGCTCGCCTTTCCGCTGGCGGGGGAGGCGGCGGCGCAGGTCTCGGAGGTGGAGGTGGAGGCCGGCGTGCTCGCCTCGCAAATGGCCGAGGAGCATGGCGTCGAGGGGGACCGGGCGCTGCTCACGCGCCTCGTGGCGCTGTCGGGCCGGATGGAGGCGCTCTCCGCCTCGACCAATTTCCGCTTCGCCGCCGCGAACGCCTATTACGAGATCGTCCAGAACCGCATCGCCAGCCTGCGCGAGGCGCCGGTGCCGGGCTTGCAGACGATCGCCACCTTCATGGAGCGCCGGCTCGCCCCGGCGATGCGCACCTGCACCAGCGTGTCGGCGCGGGAGGCCGCGGTGGTCGATCGCATGGCGCGCGCGGGCCAGATGCTCAACACGCGCATCGACCTGGTGACGCAGGTCATCAACGCCGACCTCCTCGCCTCGATGGACCGGCGCGCGCAGACCCAGCTCAAGCTCCAGCGCACGGTCGAGGGGCTCTCGGTCGCGGCGATCGCTTATTATGTCGTGTCGCTGATCGGCTATGTGTTCAAGGGGTTCGAGCATCATGTGCCCGGCTTTTCGGCCCCCGCCGCCACCGCGATCGCGACCCCGCTGCTCATCCTGCTGGTGTGGCTGGGCGTGCGGCGGGTGCGCCGGAGCTTCGACGGGGAGCATTGAGAACCCGAAATCCGACCGCGCGCACCCCGCGCTTGGCCGGGGGCCGGCTGCTCTTTCACGGCCGGATGGCCGGGGGCGGCTTCGACCTCTGCCGGCGCTCCAGCCTCAATCGACCGGCCTGGGCAGAACCTGGCGGACCCTTTGACACGGGCGCGCAAAGTTTGAGCGGAACCCCCGGTCAAGTCCAGGGTGACGGAGGGACGGTCGCGAGCTGGTCCTCAATGCCCCCCATGATCGGCCATCGGCGCGCCGGCCTTCTGGATCGCGGCGTCGACCAGGATGCGGTCGCCGTTCGAGAAGATGAAGGTCAGCGTGATCTTGCCGGTCTGGGCGACCGCCGGGTTGATCGACCAGAGCATGAGGTGGCGGCCGCCCGGCGCGAAGCTCACCGTTTTGCCGGCGGGCACCGCGACCTCGTCGAGCGGGGCCATCTTCATGACGCCCTTGTCCATCCGGCTGTCGTGCATCTCGGCGCGGACGGCGGCGTCGGTGGTGACGTCGCGCAGCGTCACGTCCCGCGCCCCGCCATGCACGGTGAAATAGGCGGCGGCGGGCGCGGCCGGGTTGGCGTTGAGCGTCACATAGGCCTGGTCGACATAGAGCGGCCGGTCCTGCTGGCAGGCGGCGAGGCCGGCGAGCAGGGCGAGAGCGGGAAACAGGGCGCGGCGCATCATAGAACGATCCCCCGACGGGACGGTTGAAAACCCGCCCCGCCCCTAGTGCGCGGCGATCCTTGTGCCAAGCGAAAGCCGCCCTATATCGGCATTCGATGCGTAGCCGTTCCGGCGCAAAACTGCGGTTCGGGGACGCAAACCGCTGATATATGGGGTTTAACGAGGATAAAATGGCAAAAGTGATCGGGATCGACCTGGGCACGACCAACAGCTGCGTCGCCGTCATGGACGGGGCCAAGCCCAAGGTCATCGAAAACAGCGAGGGGGCGCGCACCACGCCCTCCATCGTCGCCTTCGCCAAGGATGGCGAGCGGCTGATCGGCCAGCCGGCCAAGCGCCAGGCGGTCACCAACCCGGACAACACGATCTTCGCGGTCAAGCGCCTCATCGGCCGCCGCTTCGACGATCCGATGACGCAGAAGGACATGAGCCTCGTCCCCTACACGATCGCGAAGGGGCCGAACGGCGACGCCTGGGTCCATGCGGGCGGCAAGGATTATTCGCCCTCGCAGATCAGCGCTTTCACGCTGCAGAAGATGAAGGAGACCGCCGAGGCCTATCTGGGCGAGACGGTGACGCAGGCGGTCATCACCGTGCCGGCCTATTTCAACGACGCGCAGCGCCAGGCGACGAAGGACGCCGGCCAGATCGCCGGCCTTGAAGTGCTGCGCATCATCAACGAGCCGACCGCCGCCGCGCTCGCTTATGGCCTCGAGAAGCAGGACGGCAAGACGATCGCGGTCTATGACCTGGGCGGCGGCACGTTCGACATCTCGATCCTCGAGATCGGCGACGGCGTGTTCGAGGTGAAGTCGACCAACGGCGATACCTTCCTGGGCGGCGAGGATTTCGACTCCAAGGTGGTCGAATATCTCGCCGAGGGCTTCAGGAAGGACGAGGGCATCGACCTCACCAAGGACAAGCTCGCGCTCCAGCGGCTCAAGGAGGCCGCCGAGAAGGCGAAGATCGAGCTGAGTTCGGCGGCGACGACCGAGGTCAACCTGCCCTTCATCACCGCCGACCAGAACGGCCCCAAGCACCTCGTCAAGACGATCACCCGCGCCGACCTGGAGCGGCTGGTCGCCGACCTCATCAAGCGCACGCTCGAACCCTGCCGCAAGGCGATGCAGGACGCGGGCGTCAGCGCGTCCGACATTTCCGACGTCGTCCTCGTCGGCGGCATGACGCGGATGCCGCGCGTGCGCGAGGTGGTGAAGGAGTTCTTCGGCAAGGAGCCGCACACCGGCGTCAACCCCGACGAGGTGGTGGCGATGGGCGCGGCGATCCAGGCGGGCGTGCTGCAGGGCGACGTCAAGGACGTGCTGCTGCTCGACGTGACGCCGCTGTCGCTCGGCATCGAGACGCTGGGCGGCGTCTTCACCCGGATGATCGACCGCAACACGACGATCCCGGCCAAGAAGAGCCAGGTCTATTCCACCGCCGACGACAACCAGCAGGCGGTGACGATCCGCGTGTTCCAGGGCGAGCGCGAGATGGCGGCGGACAACAAGCTGCTCGGCCAGTTCGACCTCGTCGGCATTCCGCCCGCGCCGCGCGGCGTGCCGCAGATCGAGGTCACGTTCGACATCGACGCCAACGGCATCGTCAACGTCTCGGCGCGCGACAAGGGCACCGGCAAGGAGCAGCAGATCAAGATCCAGGCGTCGGGCGGCCTCAGCGAGGCCGATATCGACCAGATGGTCAGGGATGCCGAGCGCTTCGCCGAGGAGGACAAGAAGCGGCGCGAGTCGGCCGAGGCCAGGAACAATGCCGAGAGCCTGATCCACACCACCGAGCGCCAGCTCGAGGAGCATGGCGACAAGGTCGACCAGACGCTCCGCCGCGAGATCGAGACGGCGATCGCCGCCGCCAGAACCGCCGTCGAGGGTGGCGATCCCGCCGCGATGACCGAGAAGGCGCAGGCGCTCGCCCAGGTCGCCATGAAGCTCGGCCAGGCGATCTACGAGAAGGAGCAGGCGGCGGCCGCCTCGCCCGGCGCCGCCGGTGGCGAGACGACGCAGGCCAAGGATGACGACGTGGTCGACGCCGAGTTCTCGGACGTCGAAGATGAGCGCAAATAAGACTGGCGCCCCTCCCTCTCCCCCTTGGGGGAGAGGGGCGGGGAGAGGGGGACGAGGCGGCGGCATGATCATGTGGATTGCCCCTCTCCCAACCCTCTCCCCAGAAGGGGAGAGGGCTTTGGGATGAGCGTCGACGTCGATTTCTACGAGCTGCTGGAGGTCGATCGCGGCGCCGACGCCGCGGCGATCAAGAGCGCCTATCGCAAGCTGGCGATGAAGTTCCACCCGGACAAGAATCCGGGCTGCAAGGACAGCGAGGCCCGCTTCAAGGCGATCGGCGAGGCCTATGAGTGCCTCAAGGACCCGCAGAAGCGCGCCGCCTATGACCGCTTCGGCCACGAGGCGTTCCGCAACGCGGCCAATGGCGGCGGCGGAGGCGCCGGCTTTGGCGGCTTTTCCGACATCGGCGACATTTTCGAGACGATCTTCGGCGCCAGCGGTTTTGGCGGTGGCGGGCGGTCGCAAAGCCGGCGCGGCGCCGACCTGCGCTACGACCTCGAGATTTCGCTCGAGGATGCCTATCACGGCAAGGCGACGCAGATCGAGGTCGAGGTGGCGGCGCGCTGCGACACCTGCGACGGCGCGGGCGCCGAGCCCGGCACCGGGGTCGAGACCTGCATGACCTGTGGGGGCCATGGCAAGGTGCGCGCGCAGCAGGGCTTCTTCGTGGTCGAGCGGACCTGCCCGACCTGCCACGGCGCCGGCCAGCGCATCACCCACCCCTGCCGCGCCTGCCGGGGGGAGGGCCGCGTCGACCGGCGCAAGGCGCTCAAGGTCGACATCCCGCGCGGCGTCGACGAGGGCACGCGCATCCGCCTGTCGGGCGAGGGGGAGGCCGGGCCGCGCGGCGCGCCGCCGGGCGACCTCTACATCTTCCTCCACATCGCCCGCCACCGCATCTTCGAGCGCGAGGGGACGACGCTGTTCTGCCGCGTGCCGGTGAGCTTCACCACCGCCGCGCTGGGCGGCGCGGTGACGGTGCCGGGGCTCGAGGGGCTGGGGCACGAGATCCGCATCCCCGCCGGCATCCAGTCGGGCAAGCAACTGCGCCAGCGCGGCGCCGGGATGCCGGTGCTCAACGGCCGGGGGCAGGGCGACCTCGTCATCCAGATCGACGTGGAGACGCCGACCAAGCTCAACGCCCGCCAGCGCGAGCTGCTCGAAGCCTTCCGCGAGACCGAGACCGGCGAGGAATGCCCGCAATCGAGCGGCTTTTTCAGCAAGATCCGCGAGATGTGGGACGAGCTGAAGGAATGACGCGGCCGCCTCCGCGCGGCTGATCGCGGCGGGCGGGCGCGGCGGCTACGCCGCCGAACGCTGATCCTTCGCCGCGTCGCGCAGCAGGCCGGCGAGGAGGCGGAACTCGGCCTCGCGCGGGCTGTTGCGGCGCCAGACCAGCGCGATGTCGCGGTGCGCGCTGGCCGAACGGATCGGCCGCGCGGCGATCTGCGTGCCGGTCAGAATGCCGCCCCGGATCGCCATTTCCGGCAGCATGGTGAGCCCCAGGCCGTTGTCGACCATCTGCACGAGCGTGTGGAGCGAGGTACCCATCATCGTCGTCTGCGCGCGCAGCTCGGGCCGGTTGCAGGCGGCGAGGGCATGGTCCTTGAGGCAATGGCCGTCCTCGAGCAGCAGCAGGCGGCCGTCGTCGATCATCTCGGGCGCGACCTGCGCGGGCGGGTCGCGCGGGTCGTCCTTGGGAAAGGCGATGTAGAGCGGATCGGTGAACAACACTTCGCGCGCCACGTCGCCGCAGGGGAAGGGGAGCGCCAGCAGCACGCAATCGACCTGGCCGTGGCGCAGCGATTCGATCGCGGCATGGCTCGTTTCCTCGCGCAGATAGAGCTTGAGCGCCGGCCGCTCGGCGCGCAGGCGGGGGAGCAGGCGGGGGAGCAGAAAGGGCGCGATGGTCGGGATGACGCCCATGCGCAGCGTGCCCGACAGCGGCGCGCCGGAGGACTGGGCAAGCTCGGCCAGCGCCTCGGCCTCGCGCAGCACGCGATGCGCCTTGTCGACGATCGCGTCGCCCAGCGCGGTGAAGCGGACGACGCGGCGGGTGCGCTCGACGAGCACGACGCCGATCAGCGTCTCCAGCTCGCGGATGCCCGCCGAGAGCGTCGACTGCGTCACGAAACAGGCGTCGGCGGCGCGGCCGAAATGGCCGTGCTGCTTGAGCGCGACGAGATATTGCAACTGCTTGAGCGTCGGCAGATAGGCGGACATCGATCGCTCCGGGCGATGGGATCCCTCCTGTTTAGTGCCTCAGCCGATGATGCCAAGCGACTTGGCGAGGCCGTAGCCCGAGGTGATCGTCAGCACGATCCCCACCATGATGAGCAGCGCCTTGGGCGCGATGTGGCGGGCGAGCATGGCGCCGAACGGCGCGGCGATGACGCCGCCGATGAGCAGCCCCGCCGTCGCCAGCGTCACCACCTGCCAGCCCAGATTGAGGATGAACGTCGCGCTGATCGACAATGTCAGCAGGAACTCGACGCTGTTGACGGTGCCGATGGTGTGACGAGGACTTGAGCCTTGAATCAACAGGTTGGAGGTGACGATCGGTCCCCAGCCGCCGCCCCCCGTCGCGTCCATGAACCCGCCGACAAGGCCCAGCGGCGCCACGAAGCGCGGCGTGCGCCGCTCGGGCTGGCGGGCGAAGCCGCGCCAGAGCAGCCACAGCCCGATCGCCACGAGATAGACCTGGATGAACGGCTTCACCACGCTGCCGTCGATGTTGGAGAGGATATACGCCCCGGTCACCCCGCCGATGATGCCGGGGATGACGAGCCGCGCGAACAGCGGCCAGTCGACATTGCGGTGCCAGATATGGCTGAGCGCCGACACGCCCGTCGTCACCGTCTCCGCCGCGTGGACGCCCGCCGACGCGGCCTTGGGCGGGACGCCGAGGGTGAGGAGCAGCGTGCTCGAGATGACGCCATAGGCCATGCCGAGCGCGCCATCGACGATCTGCGCGCCGAAGCCGACGATGATGAAGGGGAGCAGGGCCTCCCAGTTGGCGATCAGCCAGTCCATGATTCGGCCCTTTGTCTAGCGCGCGGGTGGTAAATAGCTCCACGCCCGCGCGCAACTCAAAAACAACCGTCCGGGCGGGATGATCGGTCCGGCATCTGGAAAAAGCGCTGGTGATCCATTATTATCGGCATCTTGGCGCTCGGAAAAGGTGACCGGCATGGGCGGGCTGATTGACTATCTGGACTCGATCAAGGTCCGTGACCCGGCGCCGCGATCGCGCGCGGAAATCCTGCTGTATCCCGGCGTCTGGGCGGTGGGCTTCCACCGCGTCGCGCACCGGCTGTACCGCGCGCGGCTCTATTTCCTCGCCCGCGCGGTCAATCATCTCTCGCGGATGCTGACCGCGATCGACATCCATCCGGGCGCGCGGATCGGCCGCCACTTCTTCATCGACCACGGCTTTACCGTCATCGGCGAGACGGCGGAGATCGGCGACAATGTCACCATTTATCAATGCGTCACGCTCGGCGGGACCGATCCGGCCAATGGCCTGGCGGGCAAGCGCCACCCGACCATCGCCGATCATGCCATCATCGGATCGGGCGCGCAGGTGCTCGGCCCCATCACGGTCGGTCCGCGCGCGCGGATCGGCGCCAATGCGGTGGTGACGAAGGACGTGCCCGAGGGCGCGGTGATGGTCGGCATTCCGGCGCGCCCGGTTCTGGTCGACGCCACGCAGTACCAGAAGGATTTCGTCCCCTATGGCACGCCATGCAGCGAGGGGCTCGATCCGGCGACGCAGAAGCTCGATATCCTGCAGTGCGAGGTCGAACAGCTCAGCCGGCGCCTCGCCGCGCTGATCGCCGACCGCGACGCCACCCGCGCCGGGGAGGCCGCGACGACGGACCGCGACTGCGCCTGATGTCCAACGTCACGCCCTTTCCGGGCACGCGGCCGGCCGGCGCGCCGGCGCAGACCGGGTTCGACCGGCGGGAACTGGCGCGGATCATGGATCTGTACGGCCGCATGGTCGCCGCCGGGCAGTGGAAGGACTATGCGATCGACCTGGCCCGCGACGCCGCCACCTTCTCCGCCTTCCGCCGCGCCGCCGAACGCCCCGAGTTCCGCATTGAGAAGCGCCCCGCGCTGCGCCACCGCCAGGGCATGTGGGCGTTGATCGGCGAGGCGGGCGCGGTGCTCCGGCGCGGGCACGAGCTGGGTCCGGTGCTCGCCCCGGTCGAGCGGCGGCTGATGAAGGCGGTGGAGTAGGGTTGGGATGGTTGACGGGTGTGCACCCGGCGGCAACGCACCCTATTGTTCGTTGGCGCTGTTTTGCGGGTTGTGACCGGCGCATCGGATCGGCCGATCGGATTGCCGGATCAGGCCATAGACCTTGATGGGTTCAGATGGACTCACATCAACCGTAACTCAAGGTCTCGCCTGTTGAATGGAGCCCGATCCACATCATCGGCTGGAGCGCGGAGCGCTTCAACCCCGGACGATCGGGCCTTAGCGAGCGTTCATCAACAGGACCACCGCTCCGGCAACGATGCCGAGGCCGACCACGATCCCGATCACCATCCCGAGGACCGACCCAATGCCATGAGAGCCATCGCCCGACTCACCGCGTCGTCGCGATCCTGGCGCGGGATCGGATTCGAAAGGAACGGGAACGGCCGGCGGATCGAAGGGAGGTAACGGACCTCCTGGCCAGCCCGCCGGCGGTGGAACGCCCGGCGCCTCCCCAGGCCACTGTGGCCGATCGTTCATCATGCCTCCTCGCCGCTCACGGCACTCTGTCAGTCGCATGTTTCATACCCAATCCGAGGTTAACCTACGATCGACTGCGCGTCTTGGTGTTTGCGATCAGTTGCAACGAATGGAACCTCAAGCGGCAGGACGATGACCCACGAGTTCGGTCGCAAGCACATTCTGGAGCCGACCCGTTGTCATCGGCAACGATTATGGCAGGCTCACTCCATCAACCCCGACGAGTCGGCTCGAGAGGAGACCAAGACGTGACGATGACGCTCTATGGATCGCGGCTCTCGCCCTATGTGCGCAAGGTGCTGCTCTACGCCGGCGCGCGCGGGCTGGACATCGGGTTCAAGGGCGCGTTCGGCGCGCGGGGGGACGAGGCCTATCTGGCCGCCTCGCCCTTTCGCACGATCCCGGCCTTTGCCGATGACGACTATCTGCTCGCCGACAGCAGCGCGATCATCCACTATCTCGAGGCCAAATATGCCGACGGCGCGCTCATCCCCGCCGAGCCGCGCGCGCGGGGGCGGGCGATCTGGTTCGACGAGCTGGCCGACACGATCTGTTTTGGCGCGATCCAGCCGATCTTCTGGAACCGCCTCGTCGCGCCGATGATGGGCGCGCCGGTCGACGCGGCGGCGGCGGCGGCGGCGGAGCGCGACAAGGTGCCGCCGGTGCTCGCCTATCTGGAGGGCGAGCTGGCCGGCCGCGACTGGCTGGTGGGCGAGACGCTGACGCTCGCCGACATCGCGGTGGCGAGCCCGCTCTATAATCTCGACTATGTCCATCCGCCGCTCGACCCGGCGCGCTTCCCCAGCCTGCTGCGCTGGCGGGCGGCGATCGCGGCGCTGCCCTGGGCACGGGCGGTGGCGGCGGCGGAGGCGGAGGATGCCGCCCGGCGCGGGGCACGCGCGACCGTATAACCTATTTGGAACATTTTTCTTGACATCGTCACGCTGTGCTGGCATAGCGGGGACATGGTCGACAGGTGCGGCCGGCGGGGCGGCTTTCGCATTTGCGGCGCCGGCGTCAGGGGCCATGGCGAACGCGCCGCGCCGCCCAAGCGAGGATCTTTGATGGCCAGGCAACCGGCAGATGGGGCGGGCGGGCTCGTGCCCGGACGGGGCAAGGGGCGGCTGGGCGCGACCGGCAGGACCGGCGTCCAGCTCCGCGCCCGGCGGCGCGACGGCTGGACCGCCGAGCGCGTCGCCCGGTTCCTCGCCGTGCTCGAGGCGACGTGCAATGTGAGCGAGGCGTGCCGCGCCGTGGGGATCGGCGCGCGGGCCGCCTACAGCCTCAGGCAGCGCGACGCCACCTTCGCCGCGGACTGGCAGGCGGCGCTGGCGCGGGGCTATGAGGAACTGGAGATGCTGCTTCTGCGCCAGTCGCTCTTCGGGCTGGAACGAACCGAAACGGTTCGCGATGGTGCCGAGGGCGACGTTAAGGCGACCAAGACCGTCCACAGCTATTCGCCGCAAATGGCGCTCCGCCTGCTGCTCGCGCACCGCGACACGGTCGGCCGGCACCACGAGGCGGCCGGCACCGAGCGGCCCGACAGCGACGCCGTGATCGAACGGGTTCGCGCCGAACTGGCGCGGGTGCGGACGCGGATGGCGGCGGGCGAGGAATGAATTGGGGGGCGTCCGGTTCGCGCGGCGGCGCGCGGGCGCCGGGGCGGCGGGTTTTTCCTTCACGCGCGCGGCGCGCGGGGCGCGGAGGGCACGACGATGTCGTGCATGGCGCGAGGAGGCGGGGACGCCGGCGGCGGGCGGCGTCGCCGGCGCGTTTGCCGGTCGGGGGCGCGTGCCCCTGATCGGCGCGGATGGTCCGGGGTGGGGAAGGACCAGAGGCTCTCGCCTCGCTCGCCCCGCCGCCGCCGCGCCACGGAGAGGCGGGGTCGACGCCCTTTCAGAATTGGACGGGACGGCGCCCGGCGCAACGCTGCGCCGCCGTGACCGGCGTGCCTCCGCGCGAGGCGGAGAACCGCCGCGTCCCCGCGCGGACCGTCGGCCGCCGCCGGAGCGATCGGGCGGCGCGGCGCGGTTCCCGGTCTCGCGCGAACCGAACCGAGGGCAATGGGTGGGCACAAGGACGCATGGGCTTGACGTCGAACGAATCGCGCTCGCCCTTCGAGGCGATCGCCGCGCTCGATGCCGCGGAACTGGCGGCGCTGGTGGCGCGGCTGGGGCCGGCGGGCATGGAGCGGCTGGCGGCGGACTGGGCGGCGCGGGCGCGCCCTGGGCAGCTGCCGCCGCCGGGCGACTGGCGCGTGTGGCTGGTGATGGCCGGGCGCGGCTTCGGCAAGACGCGGATGGGCGCCGAATGGGTGCGCGGCATCGCGGAAAGCGTGCCGGGCGCGCGCATCGCCCTCGTCGGCGCGAGCCTCGCCGAGGCGCGGGCGGTGATGGTCGAGGGGGAGAGCGGCCTCCTCGCCATCGCGCCGCGTTGGGCGCGGCCGGTCTGGGCGCCCTCGCGCCGGCGGCTCGCCTGGCCCAACGGCGCGCAGGCGATGATCTATGGCGCCGCCGAGCCCGACAGCCTGCGCGGCCCGCAGCACAGCCATGGCTGGGCCGACGAGATCGCGAAATGGCCGCGCGGCGAGGCGGCGTGGGACAATCTGATGCTGGGGCTGCGGCTGGGCGGGGCGCCGCGCGTGGTGGCGACGACGACGCCGCGCGCCGTTCCGCTCGTGCGGCGGCTCGCGGCGCCCGGCGCGGCGGTGGTAACGCGGGGGCGGACACGCGACAATCGCGCCAACCTGCCGCCCGCCTTCCTCGCCGCGATGGAGCGGGATTACGGCGCCACGCGGCTCGGCCGGCAGGAGCTGGACGGCGAGCTGATCGAGAGCGCGCCGGGCGCCCTGTGGACGCCGGGGCTGATCGAGGGCGCGCGCCTCGCCCATGTGCCGGCGCCGGCCGATGGCGGCTCGCCGCTGGCGCGCGTCGTGGTGGCGGTCGATCCGCCGGCGAGCGCGGGCGGGGACGCGTGCGGCATCGTCGCGGCCGGGCTGGGGCATGATGGCCGCGGCTACGTCCTCGCCGACGCGAGCGTCGAGGGGGCGAGCCCCGAGCGGTGGGCACAGGCGGTCGCGGCCTGCGCGGCGCGCTGGGGCGCCGACCGGGTGGTGGCGGAGGCGAACAACGGCGGCGCGATGGTCGAAAGCGTGCTGCGCGCGGCGGAGGCGGGGCTGCCCGTGCGGCTCGTCCATGCGACGCGCGGCAAATCGGCGCGGGCCGAGCCGGTCGCGGCGCTCTACGAGGCGGGGCGGGTGGCGCATGTCGGCCGCTTCGACCGGCTGGAGGACGAACTGTGCGGGATGATCGCGGGCGGCGGCTATGAAGGGCCGGGGCGCTCGCCCGACCGGGCCGACGCGCTCGTCTGGGCGCTCACCGCGCTCATGCTGGGCGCGGCGGGGCGGACGAGCGTGCGGGCACTGTGACGGCGGCGCATCAGTGGGGTCTGCGTCGCGCAAATGCCCACCAAAGTCGATCGAGTGTCACTGGACAGGAGGCATGTGGCATGTATCTGTAACCGCTAGCGAAAGCCGAAGGTCGAGCCGAGCCGGACCGGGAGAAAGGCGATGGGCGACTCATTGCGGGCGATCCGCGACGCGCGCAGCGTCGCCGATCTGTGGCGGGAGGCGAGCGGCTATTATGCCGCCGCCGGATTCCGGGCGCTGGCCTACGTCCTGGTCGGGCGGCATGGCGGCGAGCCGGCGCGCACGATCGTCAACCACGGTTTTCCCGAGGCGTTCATGGACGCCCATATGATCGACCCGGCCCGGCGGATCGACCCGCTGCTCCGCGTCGTGCTTGGGCAGGGGCGGCCGATGCGCTGGTCGGAGGTGTGGCAGATGGTCGGCGACCGGGCGCAGTTCGCCTTTCAGGCGATGGCGGCGGCGGCGGGGATGACCGACGGGCTGGCGCTCCCCTGCTTCGGCCCGCACGGGCGCAACGCGGTGTTCTGCATCGGCCAGGTCGACGACGCCGCGGTGCTGTCGGACCGGCACGTCACCGCCCTGCACATGTTCGCCGAGGCGGCGCATCTGCACCTGTGCGAACTCGTTCCGGTCGACGACGCCCCCGGCAAGCCGCTGTCCGCGCGCGAGCTGGAGGTGCTCGATCTCGTCGCCAAGGGCAAGAGCAACGGCGTGATCGCGGAAATCCTCGCGGTGTCGGCCGGAACGATCGACACCTATCTGCGGCGCATCTACCAGAAACTCGATGTCGCCGACCGGACGTCGGCGGCGGTCAAGGGCGTCGGGCTGGGGCTCATCGCGGCGTAGCGGCGGCGAGGGCGGGATCGTCCCTCGCTTGCGGACCCTGGGTCTCGGTTCACGCGAAAAGCGCGAAGGGGTGGCGGCGGCAGGGACGGGCTGGCGCCACCTGGGCCTTGATCGGTTCAGGTGGACCCGCCTGAACCGTGAATCAAGGTCTCGGTTATGGAACGGAGCCTGAGTCACGTCATCGGCGGAAGCGCAGGGCGCTTCACCCTCAAACGATCAGGCTCCAATGAACATGAGCATCAGGCGCGTTTCAGTTTCGCGCGTTCGCGGCTGCGCGTGCATTGCCCCTCCGCGCGAACAGAGTCGGGCGGGCGCGGCATTCGCGGCGCCGGACCTCGGCCTGCGCCGGTGACTGTGTCGTATCGGAGGAGGCAGCGGCACCCGCGATCGCCGGGAACCCTCTCCGCCACCGCCTCTGGGCGGCGGTCCCCCTCCCCGCGAGCGGGGAGGATCTGACGGCCGCGTCGATATCAACGGGAGCACAATCGATGAAACTGTTCGGACGCAAGGACGCGGCGGCGGCGCCGCGGCCGGTGCTGGCGCGCGGGTGGCAGAGCGGCGTGCCGCTGCGCTGGGCGGGCGACAACTGGCCGCAGGATTATGCCGGCCAGGTGCGCGACGCCATCCTGCTCAACCCCGTGGCGCAGCGCGCGCTGCGGCTGGTGAGCGAGGCGGCGGGGGGCACCGCGATCCGCGCGATCGGGGTGGACGCCGGCGTCGCCGCGCAGGTGGTGGGGCTGGTGACGATGCAGTCGGCCGGGCAGGCGCTGGTCGAGACGCTCGCCGCGCACCTCCTCCTCCACGGCAATGGTTATGTCCAGATCGGTTGCGATCCGTCGGGGCGGCCGGCGCGGCTCTATGCGCTGCGTCCCGAGCGGGTGAGCGTGGAGGTCGACGCGGGCGGCTGGCCGATCGCCTACGCCTATCGCGTCGGCGAGAGCGTGACGCGCTATGCGAGCCGCGACGCGACGGGGCGGACGGCGATCCTTCATCTGCGCAGCCTCAATCCGGCCGACGATCATTATGGCCTGGGGTGCCTGGGCGCGGCGGCCGGGGCGGTGGCGATCCACAATGCCGCGACGCGCTGGAACAAGGCGCTGCTCGACAACGCCGCGCGGCCGAGCGGGGCGCTCATCTACGAGGGCGAGGGCGGGGCGCTGAGCGCGGCGCAGTACGACCGGCTGAAGGCCGAGCTGGAGGCCGCGTTCCAGGGCGCGATGAATGCCGGGCGGCCGATGCTGCTCGAAGGGGGGCTGAGCTGGCAGTCGCTCAGCCTCTCGCCCGCCGACATGGATTTCGTGGCGCTCAAGGCCGCCGCGGCGCGCGACATCGCGCTCGCCTTCGGGGTGCCGCCGATGCTGCTCGGGCTGCCGGGCGACAACAGCTACGCCAATTACAAGGAGGCCAATCGCGCGCTGTGGCGGCAATCGGTGCTGCCGCTGCTCGCCAAGATCCTGGGCGGGATCGGGCAGGGACTGGCCGAATGGATGCCGGGCCTCGCCATCGAGCCCGACATGAACCGGGTGGCGGCGCTCGCCGAGGAACGCGCCGCGTTGTGGGACCAGGTGAGCGGGGCCGGCTTCCTGACCGACGAGGAAAAGCGGGCGCTGGTGGGCCTCGCCCGTGGCTGAAGGATGCTGCCATGACCGGGAACGACATGCTGGCGCGGCTGATCGCGCAGGCGGAGGGCGAGGGCGCGGACCTGATGATGATCCGCGCGCTGGTGGAGGAGGCGAGCGAGCTGGGCGCGCAGCGGGCGATGGAGCGGCTGGGCCTCGCCGACCATGGCGCGCAGGGCGACGTCAAGGAACTGCGCGACCTTCTGAAGGCGTGGCGCGCGGCCAAGAAGAGTATGCGCGCGGCGGTGATCGGCTGGATCGTAAGGGTTGGCGCGGCGATGACGCTGCTCGGCCTCGCGGTCAAGATGAACCTCCTCGCGCTGATCCGGGCATGAGCGCGGCCCTGAGCGAGGGCGTGCGCTTCGCGGGCTATGCCGCGATCTTCGACCGCGAGGACAATGGCGGCGACGTCATCCGGCCGGGCGCCTTTGCCGGCTCGCTCGAGCGGCGGCGGGGGCTGGGGCCGGGGCGGGGCTTGCCCCTCCTCTGGCAGCACGCGCCCGACGCGCCGATCGGCTTTGTCGAGGCGGTGAGCGAGGATGATCGCGGGCTGCGCGTCATCGGCCGGCTGACGGCGCGCGGCGAGACCGGCCGCAAGGCGGCGGCGATGCTGGCGAGCGGGGCGATCACCGGCCTGTCCTTCGGCTACCGGGTCGAGGCGGCGGCGGGCGAGCGGCCGAGGGTGCTGAGCGCGCTCGACATCGTCGAGGTGAGCCTGGTGAGCGTGCCGATGCAGCCGCTGGCGCGGGTGCACGCGGTGGCGGGGTAGGCTCTGGTTCGCGCGGGGACGCGGAAGATTCGGGTCAGGCGAAGGCTGCCGGAACTGAGCCCCTCCCCGGCGGGGAGGGGTTGGGGTGGGGGAGCGAGGCGGAGCCTCGCGTGAACGTCGAGCGTGGCACGCCCCTCCCCTCCCTCCCCTCACGGGGAGGGGGTTTTGGGTTCGCGCAAAGGCGCAAAGCACGCAGAGAGGGAAGGAACCGACGGCTCGTTGGGACGAGGCGGGGCCGTATCTGCTGCCGCCACCTCCTCTTCGTGCTTTCGCGTCTTCGCGTCTTCGCGTGAACCCGATTGCGCCGCGCCCTCCGCGGACCTGCGCGCCTCTGCGCGAAACGACTGGCCCCCGGCCTTCGCCGGGGAACGACATTCAATGTGAACGAGCGGGAGACTGACATGGTTGAGGTGAAGGCGGACATTCTGGCGGAGAGCTTTGACGCGCTCGCGCAGGCGGAGCGGATGGCGGCGATCGAGGCGCAGGTCGCGCAGCTCGGCGAGCAACTGAGGGGCCAGGCGGCGCTGGCGCAGCGGCCGGTGCTCGACGGCGCCAAGGGCGGCGCGGCCGATCCGGCGCATATCGCCTTTGTCGAGCGCTATCTGCGCCATGGCGAGCAGGCGGGCGTGGAGATGAAGAGCTTCTCGGCCGCGACGACCGGCTCGGGCGGCTTTGCCGTGCCGCGCCAGATCGACGAGGCGATCGACACGCAATTGAAGGCCATTTCGCCGATCCGCTCGATCGCCAATGTGGTGAAGACCGGGACGGCGGGCTATCGCAAGCTCGTCACCAATGGCGGCACCGTCTCGGGCTGGGCGAGCGAGACGGGCGCGCGGGCCGAAACCGCCACCCCGACCTTCAACGAGATCGCGCCGCCCTCGGGCGAGCTGTTCGCCAATCCGGCCGCGAGCCAGGCGATGCTCGACGACGCCCAGTTCGATGTCGAGGGCTGGCTCGCCGGCGAGATCGCGATGGAGTTCGCCAAGGCCGAGGGCGCCGCGTTCGTCAGCGGCAACGGCACCAACCGGCCCAAGGGCTTCCTGACCTACACGACCACCAACGAGGCCGATGCGGTGCGGGCGTTCGGCACGCTGCAATATGTCGCGTCGGGCGCGGCGGGCGCCTTTGCGGCGTCGAGCCCGCAGGACAAGCTCATCGACCTCGTCCAGGCGCTGAAGGCGCCCTATCGCCAGGGCGCGGTGTTCGTGATGAACAGCGCCACGCTGGCGCGCATCCGCAAGTTCAAGACCGCGGACGGCGCCTTCCTGTGGCAGCCCGCGATGAGCGCGGGGCAGCCCGCGACGCTGCTCGGCTATCCGGTGGTCGAGGCGGAGGACATGCCCGACGTGGCGACCGACAGCCTGTCGATCGCCTTCGGCAACTTCCAGCGCGGCTATGTCATCGCCGAGCGGAGCGAGACGAGCATCCTGCGCGATCCCTTCACCAACAAGCCGTTCGTGCAGTTCTACGCGGTCAAGCGGATCGGCGGCGCGGTGGCGAACAGCGAGGCGATCAAGCTCATGAAGTTCGCCGCCAGCTAAAGGCGCGCGACGAGGAAACGGCCGCCGCGCTCGGGCAAGCGCGCGGCGGCCGGGTGCCGGCCGGCTTTTCCCCTGGGCCGGCCGGCACATCATCGTGCGGGCGAGCGGAGGACAATCATGCCCCTGACTGTGGAGAGCGCCAGCCAGCTGGCGGTGCCGCTGGGCGATCTCAAGGCGTATCTGCGGATCACGCGCGGCGACGAGGACGCGCTGCTCACCAGCCTGATCCGCGCCGCGACCGATGTGGCGGAGGGCTTTCTGGGCCAGCTCCTCATCACGCGCGGCGCCGACGAGACGCAGCCGGTGACGCGCGGCTGGCAGCGCCTGGGCGCCCGGCCGGTGCGCGCGATCACCGAGGTGCGCGGCGTGCCCGCCGAGGGCGCCGAATTCGTGCTGCCGGCGGGCAGCTATGCCGTCGACATCGACACGGCGGGCGACGGCTGGGTGCGCGTCGACCAGCCCGGCGCGGCGGGGCGCGTGCGCGTGCTCTATCGCGCGGGCCTGGCCGATGCGGCGGCGGGCCTGCCCGACGCGATCCGCCACGGCATCGTGCGGCTGGCGGGCGAATATCATGCCCGGCGCGAGGGGCTGGAGACGCAGCCGCCCGCCGCCGTCGCGGCCTTGTGGCACCCCTGGCGCCGGATGCGGCTGTCATGAGCGGGCTCCTCGACCAGGCGGCGAGGGCCGCCGAGCGGCGCGCGGCGACGCGGCGCGCCCAGCTTGTCGAAGCGCTCGCCGAGCGGCTACCGGGCGCGCGGGTGCGCGTCGTCGGCGAAACGGTGGTGGTGCGCGGGCGCGCGCTCGCCGAGCGCTGGGCGGCGGACCCGGCGCTGCGCGTCCTCATGAGCTTGCTGCCATGAGCGCGGGCGCATCCCTGCGCGTGGCGATGCTCGCCGCGCTGCGCGGCGACGCGGCGCTCGGTGCGCTGGTCAACCAGATCGCCGACGGCGACCAGGGCAAGGCGAGCCCGCCCGCGATCACGATCGGCGAGGCGAGCGAGACCGGCTGGGGCGCGCGCGCGGTCGACGGGCGGGCGCTGCGCGTGCCGCTGACCGTCACCGACCGTGGCGACGGCCCCGCCGGGGTCGCGGGCATCGTCGATGCCATCGACACCGCGCTGGCGGCGGTGCCGGCGACGATCGACGGCTGGCGCCTCCTCGACCTGCGCTTCGCCCGCTCGCGGCTGCTGAGCCCGCGCCAGGGCGAGTGGGTGGCGCTCGTGGATTACGGCGCGCGGCTGGCGCGCATCATCTAGACACGAAAGGAACCAGGCACATGGCGGTGGAACGGGGAAGCGCGTTTCTGCTCAAGATCGGCGACGGGCAGACGCCCGTGGGATACCAGACGATCGCGGGGCTGCGCACCACGCAGCTCTCGGTCAATGGCGAGGCGGTCAACGTCACCAGCAAGGACAGCGGCGGCTGGCGCGAGCTGCTCTCGGGCGCGGGGACGCGATCGGTGAGCGTGTCGGGCGCCGGCGTGTTCACGGGTTCGGCCGCCGAGACACGGCTGCGCAACCAGGCGCTGACCGGCACGGTCGACAACTACGAACTGAGCTTCGAGAGCGGCGAGCGGATGCGCGCGCGCTTCCTCGTCACGCGGCTCGATTATGCCGGCGACTACAATGGCGAGCGCAACTACACGCTGAGCCTGGAAAGCTCCGGGCCGGTGACGACGCTGTGAGCGCCAATCCGGCGCGCGGCGAGGCGGAACTGCTCGTCGCGGGGGAGCGCCACATGCTGCGGCCGAGCTTTGCCGCGCTGGTCGCCGCCGAGGCCGAGCTGGGACCGCTCCCGGCGCTCGTCGAGCGCGCGGCGGCGGGGCAGTTGCGGCTCGACGAGATGGCGGGGCTGTTCTGGCACTGCCTCGCGGACCGGCCCGAAGCGCTGAGCCGTGAGCGGGTGGGCGAGGCGATCGTCGCGCAGGGGCTTGCCGGCGTGAGCCCAATGCTGCGCGTGCTGCTCCACCAGATCCTCGCCGGGCGATGAGCCGCTTTGCCACGCAGGCGGCGCGGCTCGCGGGGCTCGCGGGGGCGCTGCTCGGCTGGCGGCCGGACGAGTTCTGGCGCGCGACCCCGGCGGAGCTGGCCGGCATCCTCGCGGTGCTGAACGGCGAGGGCGGGGCGGCCGACGGAATGTGCCAGGCCGATCTCGACAGGCTGATGGAGGCGGAGCGCCATGGATGAGGAAATTGACCAGCTCGTTGTGAGCGTGCGCGCCGACACCAGCGCTTTGTCGCGCGACGTGGCGGCGATGCGCGGCACGCTGGAGGGCGAACTGGGCACCGGCGCCGACCGGGCGGGACGGGCGATCGAGCGCGGGCTGTTGCGCGCGGTGCGGACCGGCAAGTTCGGCTTCGAGGATCTGGGACGGGTGGCGCTCTCGGTGCTGAGCGAGATCGCGGCGGCGGCGGTGCAGTCGGACCTGGGCTCGCTCGGCTTCGGCCTGGGCGGGAGCGGGGGCGGCGGCGGGCTGTTGTCGCTGGGGACGAGCCTCATCGGGTCGCTGCTGGGCTCGCCCGGCCGCGCGACCGGCGGTCCGGTGGCGCCGGGCCGCGCCTATCGCGTGGGCGAGCGCGGGCCGGAATGGTTCGTGCCGACCGCGAGCGGCCAGGTGGTGACCGGCGAGGGCGCGGGCGGCGGCCGCTCGGTCAACGTCGCGATCCGCATCGACGGCGGCGGGAGCGACAAGCCGCAGGCTCTGGCGCGCAGCGCGCGGCAGGTGGCGCGGGCGGTGCGCGGGGCGCTGGAATAGGGGGTGCAAACCCCTCCGCCACCGCCCTGCGGGCGGCACGGCTGCGCCAGCGCCCCCGGCTTCGTCGGACGATCTGCCCCCGGCAGATCGTTCGCTCCGACTACGCCCCCCCCCCCCCGCGCCGGGCGGGATACACAGGAGATCAACATGCCATACTGGCTGGCGGACGCCTTGCGCGGGCAGGTGAGCGGCGTCGTCAAGCGGTTCGCGGCGCCCTATTGGACCGTCGATTTCCCGCGGCCGATGATGGCCGGCGTGGTGACGACGGCGGCGGACGCGCTGCGCGTCGACGCGGTGTTCCATGCGAGCGGCGACCTCGCGGGGCTCATCTGGGAAGCGGAGGATCGGTGGGATCATCCGCTCTTAAGCTACGAAACAAAAAGGGATTTCCGGGGCTGCGTGCTCTCCTTCCGCTGGCGGAGCGGCGGGGTGCGCGGGCTCGACGCGGTCAACGGGCCGACGCTGACGATCGAGGGGCGCGACGCAAGCGGCACCCCGCGCAGCTGGTATGTCCGGCTGTGGAACTATGCGCAGGGCACGCCGACCGACGCGACGGTGCGGATCGACTTCGACGCGCTGTCCGGCGGCTTCCTGCTGCCCGCCGAGGCCGATCCGGTGTGGGCGGGGGACATCGACCGGCTGTTTTTCTCCATCGTTCCCACGGGTTTCGACACGCTCGGCACGCCCTATGCGACGCCGCAGGAAGGATGGGTCGAGCTGAGCGCCATCGCCTGCGCCGGCGCGGGATCGGTGCTGGCGATCGGCGACGTCATGGTGCCCGAGCACAGCCTCTCGATCGCGACGGGCTATGACGATGCCTACAACCAGACGCCCGAACGGGTGCTGCGGCAGATCCATGCGCTCGGCTATCGCGGCGCGATCAACCATTATGTCGGGATGAGCCATTATTTCCGGCTCGAGCGGTCGGGGGCGGGGCTCTATGCCAGCCTCGCCGGCGGGGCGATCAACACGCCCTGCGCGAGCTGGCATCGCGACTTCGCTTCGCGCGCCAAGGCGTTGGACTATGAGCTGATCCTGTCGCTCTCCTACGAGCTGTTCGACCAGCATGGCTGGGCCGACTGGAAACAGCGGGCGGGGAATGGCGATCCGGCGCTGACCGGCTGGTCGCCGCCCTCGACCTTGCTCTCGCCGGCGCATGGAGGGGCGATGGCCTATCTGCGCGCGGTGGCGCGCGCCTTTGCCGCCATCGCGCGCGACGCGGGGCTGGCGGTGCGGTTCCAGGTTGGCGAGCCCTGGTGGTGGGTAATGCCCGACGGGCGCATCTGCCTCTATGACGATGCCGCGCGCGCGGCATTCGGCGGAAGTCCGGTGGCGATCGCCAATGTGCGCGGGACGCTGAATGCGGCGCAGAAGGCGCTGCTCGACGCGGCGGGCGCGCTGCTCGCGCAGTCGACGGCGGACCTGATCGCGGCGGTGCGGGCGGAGGCGCCGGGTGCGCAGGCGCTGCTGCTCGTCTATTTGCCCACAGTGCTCGATCCGGCCGCGCCCGAGGTACGGCGCGCGAACCTCCCGGTGGGGTGGGCGGCGCCGGCGTTCGATGTGCTGCAGCTTGAGGATTACGACTGGGTGACGCAGGGGCGCGCGGCGCTGTCGGCCGGGGGGCGGGCGCAGGCGCTGGGGCGGCTCGGCTATGCGGGGACGGCGACGCATTATCTGGCGGGGTTCGTGCTCAACGCGGCCGACGCGGTGGCGCAATGGCCGCGCATTGCCGATGCCGCGGCGGGGTCGCTGGCGCGGGGCGACGCGCGCACCTTCGTCTGGGCGCTGCCGCAGGTGGCGCGCGACGGCTTCACCTGGTTCGAACTGGATGGGGAGAGTGGCGTGCAAGCCTTTGATGATGTGACATTCCCGCTCGCCATCGGGCGGCAGGCGAGCGTGAGCCCGGCCTTTTCGACGCAGGTGGTCGAGAGCCTCTCGGGCCATGAGCAGCGCAGCAGCGACTGGGCCGACGCGCGGCTCGCCTTCGATGCCGGGCCGGGCGTGCGCTCCGAGGCGGACCTCGCGACGCTGATCGGCTTCTTCCGCGCGCGGCGGGGGGCGGCGCGGGGGTTCCGCTTCACCGATCCCTATGACGACCGCTCGGGCGCGCAGGACGCGGCGCCGGGCGCGACCGACCAGGTCATCGGCACCGGCGACGGCGCGACGATCCGCTTCCAGCTCGTCAAGAGCTATGGCCCGGCGGGCGATCCGCAGCGGCGGCGGATCACGCGGCCGGTGGCGGGCACGATCCGCGTCGCCCTCAACGGCACCGAGCAGGCGAGCGGCTGGACGCATGAGGGGCTGGGCGTCATCGCCTTCGCGGCCGCGCCGGCGGCGGGGGCGGTGGTGAGCGCGGGCTATCGCTTCGACGTGCCGGTGCGCTTTGCCGAGGACAGGATCGACATCAACCGCACCACCTTCGCCGCCGGGGAAGCGCCGTCGGTGCCGCTGATCGAGGTCAAGGAATGAGCGCGGCCGACATCCTGAGCCAGCCGCTGTGCGCCCTGGCCTTCTGCTGGCGGATCGAGCGGCGCGACGGCGTGACGATCGGCCTCACCAGCCATGACCGGCCGCTCGATGTCGGCGGCCTTGTCTATGAGGCGAGCCCCGGCATCAGCCCGTCGGCGATCGCGCGCGACGGGCGGATCGACGCCGAGGCGCTCGACGTGGCGGGGGCGCTCAGCTCCGACCTCATCAGCGCCGCCGATCTCGACGCGGGCCGCTGGGACGGGGCGGGGGTGGCGCTGCACCTCACCGAATGGACCGCGCCGGGCGTGCTGTGGCTCGAGCTGCTGCGCGGCGAGCTGGGCACGATCGAGCGCGAGGGCGAGACGTTCAGCGCCAGCCTGCGCGGGCCGGCGGCGCTGTTCGACCGCGCCTTTGCCCCCGCGACCAGCCCCACCTGCCGCGCGGAGCTGGGCGACAAGGCGTGCGGCGTCGACATGGCCGCGCGGCGGCGCGTGGTGCGGGTGAGCGGCGTCGCGGGCGAGGCGGTGACAGTGGCGGGAACGCTCGGCGCGGGGCTCTACCCCTTTGGCCGGCTGCGCTGGATGAGCGGGGCCAACACCGGCCTCGAGCAGGCGATCGTCGCGCAGGCGGGCGCGGTGCTGACGCTCGCCGATCCGCCGCCCTTCGCGGTGGCCGCCGGAACGATGGCGCTGCTCGCCGAAGGCTGCGACCGGCGGATGGAGACGTGCGCGACGCGCTTTGCCAACGCGGCGAACTTCCGCGGCGAGCCGTATCTGCCGGGCAACGACCTCCTCACCCGCTATCCGGGGGCGTGAGATGACGCGCGGTGACGTCATGGCGGCGGCGGCGCTGGCGCTGGTCGGCGCGCCGTTCCGGCTGCACGGGCGGGTGGCCGACCATGGGCTCGACTGCGTCGGGCTGGCGATGGCGGCGGCGCGGGCGGCGGACGTGGCGGTCGGCGAGCCGGGCGCCTACCGCCTGCGTGGGCTCGGGCGCGCCACCGCCGAGGACTGGCTGCGCGCGGCGGGGCTACGGCGGGTGCGCAAGGCGGCGGCGGGGGACATCGTGCTCGTCGCGCCGGGACCGCTGCAACTGCATCTGCTGGTGCGGACGGAGGGGGGCCATGTCCATGCCCATGCCGGGCTCGGCCGCGTGGTGTGGATGGCCGACCCGGTGCCCTGGCCGGTGCTGAGCCGCTGGCGGCTGATCGAGAGGAGATAGGCATGGCGACGGTGGTGCTGACGGCGGTGGGGACGATCCTGGGCGGGCCGATCGGCGGCGCGATCGGCGCGCTCGCGGGGCAGGCGATCGACGCGCGCCTGTTCGCCCCCAAGGGGCGGCAAGGCCCGCGCCTGTCCGAACTGCAGGTGCAGACCAGCAGCTACGGCACGCAGATCCCGCTCGTCTTCGGCACGATGCGGGTGGCGGGGACCGTCATCTGGGCCACCGACCTCAAGGAAACCAAGCACAAGTCGGGCGGCGGCAAGGGGCAGGGGAGCGCCACGACCTACACCTATTCCTCCAGCCTCGCGGTGGCGCTCTCGGCGCGGCCGTTGCGCGAGGTGCGGCGGATCTGGGCCGACGGCAAGCTGCTGCGCGGCGCGGCGGGCGACTTCAAGTCGGGCGTCGGCGCGTTCCGGCTGCACCAGGGCGAGGCGGGACAGGCCGTCGATCCGCTGATCCAGATGGCGCAGGGCGCGGCCAGGGCGCCGGCGCATCGCGGCATCGCCTATGCCGTGATCGAGGACATGCAACTTGAGGATTATGGCAACCGCATCCCCTCGCTCACCTTCGAGGTGGTGGCGGACGAGGGGACGGTGACGCTGGCCGACATGACGGCGGCGCTCGTCGGCACGGGGATCGGCGGCGACGGCGCGGCCGGGCCGGCGATCAGCGGCTATGCGGCGAGTGGCGGCAGCGTTGCCGACGCGATCGACCCGCTGCTCTCGATCGAGGACCGGGTGCTGCGCGCGGGCGGCGGCGCGCTGGCGCTGGTGCGCGGGGCTGACGGCGCGCGGCCGCCGCTCGGGCGGAGCGCGGGCCTCGTGCGCGCGGGCGGGCGAGCGGTGAAGCGCGAGAGCGCGAGCGCCATGGCGGCGACGAGCGTGCCCCGCCGCCTCAGCCTGCGCCATTACGAGCCGGCGCGCGACTATCAGGCCGGGCTCCAGCGCGCCGAGCGGCCGGCGCCGGGCGAGGCGGAAGAGGCGGTGGAGCTGCCCGCCTGCCTCTCCGCCGACGATGCGCGCGGACTGGCGCAGGCGGCGCTCACCCGCGCCTGGCGCGGACGCGCGCGGCTGGAGCTGACGCGGGGCTGGGACGCGCTCGATCTGGCGATCGGCGAGCTGGTGCGCGTGGAGGGCTGGCCGGGGCTGTGGCGGATCGAGCGCAGCGAATGGGAAGGCATGGCGGTCCGCCTCACGCTGCGCGCGACGGCCGGCGGGACGGCGGCGGCGCTCCCCGGCGACGCGGGCGCGAGCGTGCGCGAGGAGGACGCGCCCGTCGGGGCGACGCGCCTCGCGCTCTTCGAGCTGCCGCAGACCGGCGACGCGCCGGCGAGCGCGCCGATCGTGGTCGCGGCGGCGACGGGCGCCTCGGCCCGCTGGCGGTCCGCCGCGCTGCTCAGCGAGGACATCGTGACCGAGATCGTCGAGCCGATCGGCGCCAGCGCCGGCCGCGCGACGATCGGCACGCTGCTCACCCCCTTGCCGGCGACGACGGCGGCGATCTTCGACCGGGCGACGAGCATCGACATCGCGCTGGTGGCGGACGAGGGCGCGATCGTGCCCGCGAGCGAGGCGGCGCTGCTGCGCGGCGCCAACGCGCTGATGATCGGGCGCGAGCTGATCCAGTTCGCCGGGGCCGCCGCGATCGGTCCGCTGCAATGGCGGCTCACGGGGCTGCTGCGCGGGCGGCGGGGGACCGAATGGGCGATGGCGGGCCATGCGATCGGCGATCCGGTGCTGCTGCTCGAGGCGGAGCGGCTGTTCGCGCTGCCCGATGCTCTGGCGCGCGCCGGCGCCACGGTCCGCCTGCGCGCGATCGGCGTGGGCGACGCGGTGCCTGCGACCGCCACGATCGACGTGCGCGGGACGGCGGCGTCGCCGCTCGCGCCGGTGCGGCTTGGCGCAGCCACCGAGGCGGGCGGAGCGATCGTGCTCGGCTGGACGCGGCGCTCGCGCGCGGGCTGGGGCTGGGCCGACGGCACCGACGCGCCGCTGGGCGAGGAGAGCGAGCGTTACGCCCTCACCCTCACGCGGGCCGGCGTGGTGGTGCGGACGGCCGAGACGACCGCGCCCGGCTGGCGCTACGAGCCGGCGATGCAGGCGGCGGACGGCTATGTGGCGCTCGCCGGGCCGTGGGATGCCAATGTGCGGCAGGTCGGCGCGGGCGGCGCCGGCGTGGCGGCGGCGCTGCGGCTGCGGCCGTGACAATCAGGACAGGAGACCATGATGAGCGATCCGGTGACCCCCCGGCTGGCGCTGCCGCTGCTGAGCGCCGCGCAGGCGCAGAAGGAAGTGGCGCATAACGAGGCGCTGATGCTGATCGACCTTGCCGCGCAGCCGGTGGTGGTCGCCGTGGGCGTGGCGACACCCCCGGCCACGCCCGCGGTCGGGCAATGCTGGATCGTGGGCACCGGCGCGAGCGGGGCATGGAGCGGGCACGACAAGGCGCTCGTCCTGTGGAGCGAGGGCGGCTGGCGCTTTGCAACGCCGGGCGCGGGCTGGCGGGCCTATGCGCTCGATCGCGGCCATGGCGTGACCTTCGACGGCAGCGCCTGGACCGATGATCCGGTGCGGCCCGCCGGCTTGTATGTCGCCGGGCAGAAGGTGGTGGGATCGCGGCAGGCCGCCATTGCCCTGCCCAGCGGCGGCACGGTCGTCGATAGCCAGGCGCGGGCGGCGATCGGCGCGCTGGTCGCCGCGCTTCAGGCCCATGGCCTGACCGCCTGAAGCGGCGTTTTTCGCCGGGCGCAAACCGGGCTGAAGGATGAACGACTCGTTCAGACAGGCTTTGGTTCCCGCGCCGTTCATACTTCGTCAGAAAGCGTGACATTTGCGCAACGGCCCATATTTTGCGCGCTTGCAAGGCAACTTTGATGACGGTACAGCGTTCCCCCAGTCCCATCCTGACCTTTCTGAAAGGGGAAATTTATGCGGAAGCTTGCCCTCGCCATGGCATTCGCCTCCACCGCCCTGGCGACGCCCGCGCTGGCTCGGGACGATGCGTGGTACATCGGTGGCGACGCCGGTGGCATGATCGTCGAGGACATTGATATCGATGTTGCGGGAGGCTCGGCTGCCGATGCAACGGCCAACTACAACACCGGCTTCGATGTCGACGGCGTGATCGGCTATGACTTCGGCATGTTCCGCCTCGAGACCGAGGTGGGCTTCCGCCGCGCCTGGACCGACAAGGTGCAGTATGCCAGCGTCTCGAGCACGCGCGGCAACGCCCGCTCGCTCAGCTTCATGCTCAACGGTCTGCTCGATTTCGGGCCGGACGACGGCCTGCAGGGCTTCGTCGGTGGCGGTGTCGGCGTGGCGCGCACGCACATCTACACGCTGACCACCGACGACAACGACACCGGCTTCGCCTGGCAGGCGATCGCGGGCGTCCGTCTTCCGCTGACCAGCAAGCTCGACGCGTCGCTGAAATATCGTTTCTTCAATCATGACGATATCGGCATCACGACGAGCAATGCCTTTCTGGGGCAGGGTGGTCCGGGTGCTGCCGTGGACACGAGGTTCCGGTCGCACAGCATCCTTGCCGGCCTGACCTACAATTTCGGCGAGCCCGCGGCCCCGCCGCCCCCGCCGCCGCCGCCGCCCCCTCCGCCGCCTCCGCCGCCGCCGCCTCCGCCTCCGCCGCCCCCGCCGGTGGCGCAGTGCACGCCCGGACCATATATCGTGTTCTTCGAGTGGGATAAGTCGGACGTCACGCCCGACGCCGCGACGATCCTCGACAATGCGGTGTCGGCTTATGCGGATTGCGGCAACGCGCAGGTCATGCTGGCCGGTCACGCCGACAAGTCGGGTACGCCCAAGTACAATGTCGGCCTGTCCGAGCGCCGCAACGCCTCGGTCCGCGCCTATCTGACCGCGAAGGGCATCCCCGACGGCGTCATCGCCTCCGAGGCGTTCGGCGAGAGCCGGCCGCGGGTCGAGACCGCCGATGGGGTCCGAGAACTGCAGAACCGCCGGGTGGAGATCACCTACGGTCCGGGTTCGGGCCAGTAAGGCGCAAGACCCACGTCCAGAAGTTGCGAAGGGGCCGGGTCTTCCCGGCCCCTTTTGCGTGCCGCCGTCCCGCATCCATGGAACCGTTGCCCCCGCGTCATGTTGACTTGGCAACGGTTCGCGCGAAGGATGGTGCGATGTCGAAACGATCTCTGCTCAACGGCGCGATGGCGCTGCCGGTCGCCCTCCTCGCCGCCTGCGTGCCGGCCGGATCGGGCGCGCCTCCCCAGAGGGCCGAGGGCTGGACGGCCCAGGGCGCGCTTGTGGATGCCGCCGGCGCCGCCAGGGGTACGGTGCATCTGCGCCAGGCGGGCGGCGACATCGCGCTGCGGATCGAGGCGACGGGATTGCCGCCCGGCCCGCACGGCCTCCATGTCCACGCAGTCGGCCGCTGCGACGCGCCCGACTTCGCGAGCGCCGGCGGCCACTGGAACCCCTCCGCGCGCCAGCATGGCCGCGACAATCCGATGGGCCAGCACGCCGGCGACCTCCCCAACCTCGTCATCGGCCCCGATGGCACGGGGACGCTCGACGCGACGCTGCCCGCGCGCACGCTCGCCGGCGCGCCCGATGCGCTGCTCGACGGCGACGGCGCGGCGATCGTCGTCCATGCCGGTCCCGACGACATGAAGACCGATCCCAGCGGCAATAGCGGCGGCCGGATCGCCTGCGCGATCGTCAGTCGCTCGTGACCAGCGGCACGCGCGCGACCTCCTCGTAAAAGGGGCCGTCCTGCCCGAGATGGCTGCGCACCAGCGCGCAGTGGCGGACGGGATGCGGCGCGCTCCCGAGCCCGGCATGGCGCGCCAGATACACCTCCAGCGGCGGCGCCCCGCGGTTGAAGCGCGCCAGCGTGATATGCGGGAAATAGGCGCGCGGATCGGGCGGCAGGCCAAGGCGCTGGCACATCCGATCGACCTTGTCGTGGAGCCGCGCGAGCGGTTCGCGCGGGGTGGCGCGCGCGACGAGCGACCCGCGCGCGCGCCCCTCGCCGAGCCAGGTGAGCCCGTCGATCCCCACCGACACCGCCGGCAGCCGCAGCCGCTCGAACGCGGCGAGCAGGTCGTCGGCCTGGCGCGGGTCCAGTTCGCCGATGTAACGGACGGTGAGGTGGAGCTGGTCCGGCCGCTGCCAGCGGCTGCCGGCCAGATCGCGCATCGCCTCGCCAAGCACCGGGCGGAGCGGCTCGGGCGGCCACAGCGCGGCGAAGAGGCGGATCATGGCAGGCGGATCATGGCGGCGGCCTCCCACCGGCCCCGGCGCCGGTTTCGCTTGAAAGATCGCGCCGTTCGCACGATATTACAACCATTGGCCGGGCCGCGCGGTCCGGCGATCAGGAGTGCAACGACAATGGCAAACTGGCCCGATCCCCGCACCACGACGGTGGGCTATGACGGTGTCGCCGCCGGCGCGCAGCGCGCGGCCTATGATGACGGGCTGCGGCGCTACATGCTCTCGGTCTACAATTACATGGCGAGCGGCGTGCTGCTGACCGGCGTCGTCGCGATGCTGTTCTACAATAGCGGGCTTGCCGCTCAGATTTTGGCCGGCCCCGGCCTGCTCAAATATGTCATCATGTTCGCGCCTTTGGTGATCGTGATGACGATGAGCTTTGGCATCAACCGGCTGTCGACGCCGGCGGCGCAGGCGTTGTTCTGGGTCTATGCCGTGTCGATGGGTCTGTCGCTTTCGTCGATCTTCATCGTCTATACCGGCACCTCGATCGCGCAGACCTTCTTCGCGGCGGCCGCCGCCTTCGCGGGGCTCAGCCTGTTCGGCTACACGACGAAGAAGGATCTGTCGGGCCTCGGCACCTTCCTCATCATGGGGGTTGTGGGCCTGCTGGTGGCGATGGTCATCAACGTGTTCCTGCAGTCGTCGGCGCTGGCCTTTGCGACGAGCGCGATCGGCGTGCTGCTGTTCGCGGGCCTCACCGCCTATGACACCCAGCAGATCAAGAGCATGTACGCCTATTCGTCGCGCGAGAGCGTCGGCAAGCTGGTGGTGATGGGCGCGCTCAAGCTCTATCTGGACTTTATCAACATGTTCCTCTTCCTCCTGCGCTTCATGGGCAACCGCAACTAGGCGACAGGATCGGACGCACCATTCGGGAAAGGCCCGGCCGCTCCGCGCGCGCCGGGCCTTTTTCCGTCACGCCTCCGGGTAGCGGGCGAAGCCGGGCAGGGCATGGGCGGTCTCCATCCAGCCGATGCGGTCGGCGAGCTGGACATGATCGGTGGGCGGGAAGGCGGCCGGATCGTCCAGCGTCGCGGTCTGCACGTCGACGATGCCGGGCAGGAACGCGTCGCTGGTGTAGAAAAGCCCCGTCCCGCAGACGTCGCAGAACGATCGCCGGCCATGATCCGATGACGCATAGACGCGCGGCGTGCCGGCGGTGACCCTGATGTCGCCCGCCGCGAAGGCGATCCATCCGACAAGCGGCGCGCCGGCGGCGCGGCGGCAATCCACGCAGTGACAGAGCGAACTGCGCCGCGGCGGCGCGTCGACCTCGTAGCGGATCGCGCCGCAATGGCATCCGCCGGTCGCCACTTTTTCGCTCATCCTCGCCCTCCCGATCAGGCCGGTTGCTGCATCTCGGCGATCAGCGCGCTGTCGATCGCCTTGGCCTTGCGATAGGCGGGGCGCCCGGTGAGGCGCGCGGCATAGGCTTCGAAGGCCGGGCGGCGGGGCAGGGTGCCGAACTCCACGCCCCAGATCACCTGCGATCCGACATAGACATCGGCGGCGGTAAAGCGCGGGCCGGCGACATGGTCGCCGGCGCTCACCGCCTGTTCGAGCACATCGACCATCCTGTCGTAGGTGCCGTAGCCGAACATCCGCTGCTGCTGCTCGTTGGGCACGAAGCCCGCGGCATGGTCGGCCACCGCCGCCTCGACCGGGCCAGCGCCGAAGAACAGCCAGCGATAGTAGCGCGCCTTCTCCTCGGCACGCGGGGCGAGGCCGGCGTCGGGGAAAACATCGGCGAGATAGGCGCAGATCGCGGCGCACTCGGTCACGATCTCGCCGCGATGGACGATCGCGGGCACCTTTCCCATCGGGTTGATCGCCAGATAGTCGGCGCCCTTCATCGCGATCGGATAGTCGATGATGCGGTCGGTATAAGGGGCGCCGGTCTCCTCCAGCATCCAGCGGACAATCTGCCCGCGCGACATGGGGTTGGTGTAGAAGTCGATGCTGTCGGCCATGCGAGTCGCCTCCCTCGGATTTGGAGGAAACATAGCACGAACATGCTCGGGGGCAACCCCCGGCGCTCAGCGCGCGGCGAGATGGTCCCGGAACCAGCCGGCGAGTTCGTCTTCCTCGAGCTCGCCGGCGGCGAGGGCGAGGAAAGCAACGACCAGTTCGGCGTCTGTCGCGGTCAGGTCGAAGCCGTTGAGCAGCAGGAAGGTTTCGCTGACGACTGCCGCAGTGCGCTTGTTGCCGTCGACAAAGGGATGATTGCGGGCGATACCGAACGCGTAAGCGGCCGCCAGCGCCGCCGCATCGGGATCGCCATAGGCGGCGAGGTTGAGCGGACGCGCCATGGCGCTTTCGAGCAGCGAGAGATCGCGCACACCGGCGCCGCCGCCGTGCTCGGCGAGCTGCTCCTCATGTGCCGCGCGCGCGACGTCGAGCGAAACCCAAATCCAGTCGGACATGGTCGCTATTTGGCGAGTTCGCGCAAAGCGCGCTTGCGGCGGGCCATGACCTCGCGCGCGGCCGCCAACTGAGCTTCGAAATCTTCGTCGCGCGCGCGCAGCTCGATCCCCCGGTCGGTCGGTTCGACCGAGAGCGTATCCCCCAAATCCACCCGCAGCCGCGCGAGCAGCTCCTTGGGGAGGATGACGGCGGCGCTGTTGCCGACCTTGATGATCTTGAGCCGCGTGTTCATACGGCCGTTATAACGGATTGCGCGCGATCGGGCAAGGCGCCATGGTCGAAGCGGCCTTCGCGGAGGAAATGCAGCGCCTGGGCGCGGACGCTGCGGTCATACGGCAGGCGGCGGTGCGGCACGGGGAGGGCGATGTGATCGGCCTCGCCCTCGACATGCGTGGAGGCGAGGCTGACCTTGCCGTCATTGGGCCGGGGCAGGATGTAGGTGAACGGGCCTTCCCAGTCCGATCGCGTGCCCGCGACGACGCCAGCGCTGTAATCGACCGGCCCCAGCCGATCGAGCAGCGCCTGTTCGCGGCGGGTGACGAGCACGGGCGCGGCCTGGCCCAGGATCATGCGCGCGGCGGCGTGGCCGTGGAGCAGGTCGGCGATCTCGCTGCCGCCATTGGGCGTGCCGAGCATCACGACATGGCCCAGCCGCTCGGGCCGGTGCTGGCGGATGAGCGCGCGCGCGACGATGCCGCCCATCGAATGACCGACGAAATGGAGACGCCCCGGCGTCTCGCGCGCGGCGGCGGTCATCCGGCCCGAAAGGCGCGCGACGATGCGGTCGAGCGGCTGCCGCCAGCTGTCGTAGAAGGGCGCGAGCGTGGCATAGCCCGCGCCCTTCAGATCCCGCTCCAGCCGGTTCATCATCCATGGCACGCCGAAAAAGCCGTGCAGCAGGATGACGGTGTCGCGATCGCCCGCCATGGCGCGCGGATCAGGCGCCCGGCGCGGCGTCCTTCGCCTTGCTGGCCTTGGGCGGCTTCGCCTTGCCCTTCTTGGGCGCGGCGGGGACCACCTCGAAGGCAAGCGCGTCGTCCTTGAGCCTCACATGCACCTCGCCGCCGTGGACGAGCTTGCCGAACAGCAGTTCCTCGGCGAGCGGCTGCTTGATCTTCTCCTGGATGAGCCGGCCCATCGGGCGCGCGCCGTAGAGCTTGTCATAGCCGCGCGCGGTGAGCCACGCCTTCGCCTCGTCGTCGAGCGTGATGTGGACGTCGCGGTCGGCGAGCTGGAGTTCGAGCTGGAGCACGAACTTGTCGACGACGCGCGCCACCACCTCGGTGGGCAGGTAGCTGAACGGCACGATCGCGTCGAGCCGGTTGCGGAACTCGGGCGTGAACATCTTCTTCACCGCCTCGTCGCCGGCATCCTCGCGGCTGACATTGCCGAAGCCGATCCCCTCCGACGCCATGTCGGACGCGCCGGCATTGGTGGTCATGACGAGGATAACATTGCGGAAGTCGACCGTCTTGCCGTGGTGATCGGTGAGGCGGCCATTGTCCATCACCTGCAGCAGGATGTTGA